>Ga0222709_1000214_pt1 | contig 17439 bp, 13 predicted proteins | sample AntAcemetage1692_FD_179822 | JGI IMG/M metagenome (GOLD analysis project Ga0222709, IMG submission 179822) | Saline water microbial communities from Ace Lake, Antarctica - #1692 | ecosystem: Environmental > Aquatic > Non-marine Saline and Alkaline > Saline | place: Antarctica: Ace Lake...
GCTCAAATGGACGGTGCTATCCTGGTAGTTGCTGCGACTGATGGGCCTATGCCACAAACTCGCGAGCACATCCTTTTAGGACGCCAAGTAGGTATTCCACGTATGGTTGTCTTCCTTAATAAGGTGGACATGGTAGATGACGAGGAACTTCTCGAATTAGTAGACATGGAAGTGCGTGACCTTTTAAATTTCTATGAGTATGATGGAGATAATGGTCCCGTAATTCAAGGTTCTGCCTTAGGTGCACTTAATGGTGAGCCTAAATGGGTGGAGACTGTTCTAGAATTAATGGAAGCAGTAGATACATGGATCGAAGAGCCGTTGCGTGAGATTGACAAACCTTTCCTTATGCCTATCGAAGATGTATTCTCTATAACAGGTCGTGGTACTGTTGCAACTGGTCGTATTGAGACTGGAGTAGCAAACACTGGAGATCCCGTGGAAATCATCGGTATGGGTGCTGAGAAGCTCACTTCTACCATTACAGGTATTGAAATGTTCCGTCAGATTCTCAGTAGAGGTGAAGCTGGAGACAATGCAGGTATCCTTTTAAGAGGTATTGAGAAGAGCCAGATCACTCGTGGTATGGTTATTGTTAAACCAGGCTCAGTGAAACCACATGCAAAGTTTAAGGCAGAGGTTTATATCCTTAAGAAAGAAGAAGGTGGACGTCATACTCCATTTCACAACAACTACCGTCCACAGTTTTACGTTCGTACAACTGATGTAACTGGGAACATACAGCTTCCAGAAGGTGTTGAAATGGTAATGCCAGGGGATAATCTGACTATTCATGTTGATTTATTACAGTCTATCGCGATGACTATAGGTTTACGTTTTGCTATCCGCGAGGGTGGTAGAACAGTAGGTGCTGGTCAGGTAACTGAAATTTTAGATTAATATACTAAAAGTACTTTAAAGTATCTCTTCTGCATTTTGTGGGAGAGATACTTACTTTTATTTGTTTCACATAGGTATACAGGCTTTTAAAAGCGGTTCCTATTTGTTTTGCGGGTTTAGTTCAGTTGGTAGAGCGCTGGTCTCCAAAACCAGAAGTCGGGAGTTCGAGTCTCTCAACCCGTGCTGAGATGGAATCTCTAGTAAAATTTAATTAACGTGAGTTTTCTCACTCAAGATATTTAAAAAATGGGATTTGTAACCTACGTAAAAGAGTCTTATAATGAGCTTGTGAATCATGTGACATGGCCTTCATGGGCCGAGGCACAAAAGCTCACTGTAACAGTTGCTGTTTTTTCAGTGATTTTTGCTCTAATAATTTATGGTGTAGACACTGTTTTTAGCAAAGCGCTTACAAATTATTTTGATTGGATTAAATCCTAATAGAACCTAACCATGAGTGAAGAGAATAATGATGTAATGAAATGGTACGTTGTCCGTTCGGTCAGTGGACAGGAAAATAAGGTTAAAGATTATATAGAATCTGATATCTTAAGGAATAATCTTGGCGATTACCTTAAACAAATTCTGGTTCCTACCGAAAAGGTAGTACAAATTAGAAACGGCAAAAAAATCAATAAGGAGCGTGTTTATTTTCCTGGTTATATAATGGTGCAAGCCCGTTTAGAGGGTGAAGTACCACATATTATTAAGTCAGTGAATGGTGTGATAGGTTTCTTAGGTGAAACTAAGGGTGGAGAACCGGTGCCGTTGCGTCGTTCGGAGGTTAACCGTATGTTAGGTAAAGTAGATGAGCTTGCTGAGCAGGTGGATAACATCGCTATACCATTTAAATCGGGTGAGACTGTAAAAGTTGTTGATGGTCCATTCAACGGGTTCAATGGAACTGTTGAAAAAATAAACGAAGAGAAAAGAAAGCTTGAAGTAATGGTTAAAATCTTTGGTCGTAAAACGCCATTAGAGTTAAGTTACATGCAAGTAGAAAAAGTATAAATGTTACCCTTTATAGGTTGTAAGGAAGCTTCCACTTTGTTGCAATCAAACATAGAAATAATTTAAAATGGCTAAAGAAATATCTAAAGTTGTAAAGCTACAGGTTAAGGGTGGAGCGGCAAATCCGTCTCCTCCCGTAGGTCCTGCACTTGGAGCTGCTGGTGTGAACATCATGGAATTCTGTAAGCAGTTCAACGCTCGTACACAGGATAAACCAGGAAAGATTCTTCCGGTAGCAATTACGGTTTACAAAGACAAATCCTTTGATTTTGTTATTAAAACTCCACCTGCTGCAGTTCAAATACTTGAAGCTGTAAAACTTAAAAGCGGTAGTGGTGAACCCAATCGTAAAAAAGTAGGTTCGATTACTTGGGATCAAGTACGCGCAATCGCTGAAGACAAAATGCCTGATCTTAACGCGTTCACTATGGACGGCGCTATGAAAATGGTTGCTGGTACAGCACGTTCAATGGGTGTTAACGTTAAGGGCGGAAACGCTCCAGCATAAAAATCTTACAATGGCAAAATTAACAAAAAAGCACAAAGAAGCGCTAGCGAAAGTAGATGCAAATAATGCATATTCTCTTGCCGAGGCCTCCAAGCTAGTAAAAGAAGTAACATACACAAAGTTTGATGCGTCTGTAGATATCGCGGTAAGGCTTAATGTAGATCCTCGTAAGGCAAATCAAATGGTTCGTGGTGTAGTTACACTTCCCCACGGAACTGGTAAGGATGTTAAGGTTCTTGCTTTAGTTACACCAGACAAGGAAGCAGAAGCTAAAGAAGCTGGTGCAGATTACATAGGTTTAGACGAGTATCTTGACAAAATTAAAAATGGCTGGACAGATGTTGATGTAATTATCACCATGCCTAGTGTTATGGGTAAGTTAGGTCCCTTAGGGCGTATATTGGGTCCGCGTGGCTTGATGCCTAACCCGAAAACGGGAACCGTAACCATGGACATAGGGAAGGCAATTACTGATGTAAAATCTGGTAAAATTGATTTTAAAGTTGATAAGACTGGTATTATACATGCGGCGGTGGGAAGAGCATCTTTCGATGCAGAACAAATCGCTGGAAATGCAAAAGAGTTAATTAATACATTAGTTAAGTTGAAACCTACAGTTGCAAAAGGGATTTATATTAAAAGTATTTTCCTTTCAAGTACCATGAGCCCAAGTATTATGGTAGACGCTAAACGTTTTGCAGACGATAAATAAATCTAGATCATGACAAGAGAACAAAAAGCAACTGTTATTCAGGATTTGACTGCTACGTTAGGTGAAAACTCAACTATTTATTTAGCAGATATTTCAGGTCTTAATGCAACTCAAACTTCAAACTTACGCAGAGCTTGTTTTAAAGCAAACGTATCTATAGCTGTAGTTAAAAACACTCTTTTAGCAAAGGCTATGGAGGCGTCTGATAAAGATTTTGGCGAGTTACCTTCATTATTAAAAGGAAACACGACAATTTTAATGTCAGAAACTGCAAATGCACCTGCAAAGGTCATTAAAACTTTCAGAGTAAAAGCTGCAAAGCCACTTTTGAAGGGAGCATATATAGGTGAGGCTATTTATGTGGGAGACCACATGATGGATGTATTATCTGAAATCAAGTCTAGAGAAGAAATGATTGGTGAGATCGTAGGTCTTCTTCAATCGCCAGCTAAGAATGTTATTTCTGCCCTTAAGTCGGGTGGTGGTAAACTTGCTGGAATACTTAAAACACTATCAGAGAGATAGTATTAAATTGTACGCAATTAATTATTTATAAATTTTATTAAAAACGATAGAAATGGCAGATTTGAAAGATTTCGCTGAGCAGTTGGTTAATTTAACTGTTAAAGAAGTAAATGAGTTAGCAGCAATCCTTAAGGATGAGTATGGCATCGAGCCAGCAGCTGCTGCAGCAGTAATGGTTGCAGGTGGTGCAGCAGGTGGTGAAGAAGTTGAGGAGCAGTCAGAATTTGACGTTATCCTAAAAGCAGCTGGCGCATCTAAACTTGCAGTAGTTAAACTTGTAAAAGAACTTACTGGTGCTGGACTTAAAGAAGCAAAAGATATGGTTGATGGAGCTCCAACAGCTATAAAAGAAGGTGTTTCTAAAGAAGAGGCAGAAGCATTAAAAGCGCAATTAGAAGCGGCTGGTGCTGAGGTAGAATTGAAGTAATTCTTACTACCTAAACAATTAAGGTTTAGACCTGTTGAGTTTGCTCACAGGTCTAGACCATTTTGCGTATAAAGATGAGACGTCATTAATAACGCTTTTTTTAACCTTAATACCGTGCATTGATGCTAGCAACAAACACAGAGAGAATTAATTTTTCAACGGTAACTTCAAAAGCAGTGTATCCCGATCTGCTTGATATCCAAATTAAATCTTTTCAAGATTTTTTTCAGCTTGAAACTAAATCTGATAAAAGAGAGAATGAAGGTCTTTATAACACCTTTATGGAGAATTTCCCTATAACTGATACTCGTAATCAGTTTGTCTTGGAGTTTTTGGATTACTTTGTTGATCCACCGCGTTACTCGATACAAGAATGTATTGAAAGAGGCCTCACTTATAGCGTGCCTCTTAAATCACGACTTAAATTATTTTGTACTGACCCAGAACATGAAGATTTTGAAACAATTGTTCAAGATGTTTATTTAGGTACTATACCATACATGACACCGTCAGGTACCTTTGTTATTAACGGTGCTGAACGTGTTGTTGTTTCCCAATTACACCGTTCTCCAGGTGTGTTTTTTGGTCAGTCATTCCATGCAAATGGAACAAAACTTTATTCGGCCCGTGTAATACCTTTTAAAGGTTCATGGATTGAATTTGCGACCGATATTAATAGCGTAATGTACGCTTACATCGACCGTAAGAAAAAATTACCTGTAACAACACTTTTCCGCGCAATAGGTTTTGAAAGAGATAAGGACATCCTTGCCATCTTTGACCTTGCCGAAGAAGTTAAGGCTTCTAAGACCGGGCTTAAAAAGTACTTAGGTCGCAAACTTGCAGCCCGTGTACTTAGAACATGGCATGAGGATTTTGTAGATGAAGACACAGGTGAAGTAGTATCTATAGAGCGCAATGAAATCGTTCTTGATAGAGATACTGTTTTAGATAAAGAACACATTGATGAAATCGTAGACTCTGGAGCAAAAACGGTTCTTCTTCACAAAGAGGATAATCAGTCTGCTGATTATGCTATTATTCACAATACGTTGCAGAAAGACCCAACAAACTCTGAGAAAGAGGCTGTTGAGCATATTTATAGACAATTGCGTAATGCAGAACCGCCTGATGAAGAGACGGCACGTGGTATTATAGATAAATTGTTCTTCTCTGATCAACGATATAACTTAGGTGAGGTGGGGCGCTACCGCATGAACAAGAAATTAGGTCTTAATATCGACATAAATACCCAGGTACTTACTAAAGAAGATATTATTACCATCATTAAGTACCTTATCGAGTTAATAAACTCTAAGGCAGAGATTGATGATATCGATCACCTTTCCAATCGTCGTGTTCGCACGGTGGGTGAGCAGTTGTCACAACAGTTTGGTGTAGGTCTTGCCCGTATGGCCAGAACTATACGCGAGCGCATGAATGTCAGGGATAATGAAGTGTTTACACCTATAGATTTGATTAATGCAAAGACTTTGTCGTCTGTCATTAACTCATTCTTTGGTACAAACCAATTATCGCAGTTCATGGATCAAACAAATCCTCTTGCTGAAATTACGCATAAGCGCCGCCTGTCGGCACTTGGACCAGGGGGTTTATCCCGTGAGCGTGCAGGTTTTGAAGTACGTGACGTTCACTACACGCACTATGGTAGATTATGTCCCATTGAAACACCTGAAGGACCTAACATAGGTCTGATATCTTCCCTTTCTGTATTTGCAAAAGTGAATGGTATGGGATTCATTGAGACGCCGTATCGTGAGGTAAAGGATGGTGTGATAGACTTAAAGAAAACACCCGTTTATTTGAGCGCTGAGGAAGAAGAGGGAATGCATATTGCACAAGCTAACTTACCATTAGACGCTAACGGTAAGATATTAAAAGATAAGGTTATTGCACGTATGGAGGGTGACTTCCCGGTAGTGGATCCATCTGTTGTTGTTTACGCAGATGTTGCTCCTAACCAAATAGCTTCCATATCTGCCTCTTTAATTCCGTTTTTAGAACATGATGACGCAAACCGTGCATTAATGGGATCGAACATGATGCGCCAGGCTGTACCGCTGCTTAGAGCAGAGTCTCCTATTGTAGGTACAGGTTTAGAAAGACAAGTAGCGTCTGACTCGCGTGTGCTAATAAATGCAGAAGGTGACGGAGAAGTTACCTACGTAGACGCACAGCAGGTAAAAATTAAGTACGACCGCTCAGCGCGCGAGACCATGGTAAGTTTTGAGCCAGAAGAAACCGCTTATAATCTTATTAAATTCCGTAAGACGAACCAAGGTACAAGTATTACCTTAAAGCCGATTGTTGCAAAAGGCGACCGCGTTAATAAGGGACAAGTCCTTTGCCAGGGTTATGCAACGGAGGCAGGAGAGCTTGCACTAGGTCGTAACCTGAAAGTAGCATTTATGCCATGGAAGGGATACAACTTTGAGGATGCAATCGTAATTTCTGAAAAAGTAGTGCGTGAAGACATCTTTACCTCTATACACGTAGATGAGTATTCTCTAGAAGTAAGGGATACAAAACTAGGTAACGAAGAATTAACTGCAGACATACCTAATGTATCTGAAGAAGCAACGGCAGACTTAGATGAGAATGGTATGATAAGAATAGGCGCCGAGGTTGAACCAGGTGATATTCTTATTGGAAAGATTACTCCTAAAGGAGAATCAGACCCAACTCCAGAAGAGAAACTGTTACGCGCCATTTTTGGAGACAAAGCAGGTGATGTAAAAGATGCATCTCTTAAAGCAACACCATCGTTGCGCGGTGTGGTTGTAGATAAGAAATTGTTCTCTAGAGCTGTAAAAGATAAGCGCAAACGTGCACAAGACAAAGAAGACATTGCAAGACTCGAGCAAGAGTACCATGCAAAGTTTGAAAATCTAAAAGAACGTCTTGTCGACAAATTATTTGAAATAGTAAGTGGTAAAACATCACAAGGTGTCTTTAATGATTTAGGGGAGGAAGTATTGCCTAAAGGTAAGAAGTACACCCTTAAAATGTTAAACTCCGTAGATGACTATACGCACCTTATATCAGGTGTTTGGACGACCAGCGATGATTCTAATGAGATGATTGCCGATTTACTTCACAACTATAAGATTAAGGAAAATGACCTTCAAGGGTCGTTGCGTCGTGAGAAGTTTACCATTTCTGTAGGAGATGAGCTTCCAGCCGGTATTATTAAACTTGCCAAAGTGTATATCGCTAAAAAGCGTAAGTTAAAGGTAGGTGATAAAATGGCAGGACGCCACGGTAACAAAGGTATCGTCGCGCGTATCGTACGACAGGAAGATATGCCGTTCTTAGAAGATGGAACACCGGTAGATATCGTATTGAATCCGCTCGGGGTGCCGTCTCGTATGAACATCGGGCAAATTTACGAAACCGTATTAGGTTGGGCAGGTCAGAAACTAGGCAAGAAGTTTGCAACACCTATTTTTGATGGCGCAACGCTAGACCAGATTAACGAGTACACGGATGAGGCAGGAATTCCGCGTTTCGGTCACACCTATCTTTACGATGGTGGTACCGGAGACAGATTTGACCAGCCAGCAACTGTAGGAGTTATCTACATGCTTAAACTAGGTCACATGGTTGATGACAAGATGCATGCGCGTTCTATAGGACCATACTCTCTTATTACCCAGCAGCCGCTAGGTGGTAAAGCACAGTTTGGAGGACAGCGTTTTGGAGAGATGGAAGTGTGGGCACTTGAGGCATATGGTGCATCTAGTACCCTGCGTGAAATCTTAACAGTGAAATCTGATGATGTAATAGGCCGTGCCAAAACATACGAGGCAATCGTAAAAGGCGAACCTATGCCAGAACCAGGTCTACCGGAATCGTTTAATGTATTAATGCATGAACTTAAAGGTCTAGGATTAGACTTGAGACTCGAGGATTAATTTTATAAGTAAGGCTGTGGTTATTTCGCTTTCGCGAAAGCGAGACAACCACAACACCTTACAATTTAACTTAAAATAGTACCATCATTATGGCTGGATATAAAGACAACCCAACACCAAAGAGATTTTCTAAAATTTCAATAGGTCTGGCATCTCCTGAATCGATTCTTGCAGAGTCGAAAGGTGAGGTGTTGAAACCAGAAACGATTAACTATCGTACCCACAAACCTGAAAGGGACGGGCTTTTCTGTGAGCGTATCTTTGGTCCTGTTAAGGACTATGAGTGTGCTTGTGGTAAATACAAGCGCATACGTTACAAAGGAATTGTTTGTGATAGATGTGGTGTGGAGGTAACGGAAAAAAAAGTACGCCGTGACCGCATAGGACATATTAACCTAGTTGTGCCAGTGGCGCACATCTGGTATTTCCGTAGTTTACCTAATAAAATAGGGTACTTACTTGGGCTACCATCTAAGAGCCTAGACATGATTATTTACTACGAGCGTTATGTAGTAATTCAAGCAGGTATTGCAAAAAATGAAGAAGGTGAATCACTAAAGAAACTAGACTTTTTAACAGAGGAAGAGTACTTAGCTATCTTAGATGAGTTGCCACAAGAGAATATGTACCTAGATGACGAAGACCCTAATAAGTTCATCGCTAAAATGGGCGCAGAGTGTTTAATAGACCTTTTACAACGTATAGATCTAGAGGCACTTTCTTACGACTTGCGTCATAAAGCAAACCATGAGTCTAGCAAGCAACGCAAAACCGAGGCTTTAAAAAGACTTCAGGTTGTAGAGGCGCTTAAAGATTCCAATAAGTTAAGAGAGAACAAGGCAGAGTGGATGATACTTAAGGTTATTCCAGTCATACCACCAGAATTGAGACCGCTTGTGCCTCTAGATGGTGGGCGTTTTGCTACTTCTGACCTTAATGACCTGTACCGTCGTGTAATAATACGTAACAACCGTTTGAAGAGACTTATGGAAATCAAAGCTCCAGAGGTGATCTTGCGTAACGAAAAGCGTATGTTGCAAGAATCAGTAGATTCTCTTTTAGACAATACGAGAAAATCGAGTGCAGTAAAAACAGACTCGAACAGACCACTTAAGTCACTTTCCGATTCCTTAAAAGGAAAACAAGGACGTTTCCGTCAGAATTTACTTGGGAAACGTGTAGATTATTCAGCGCGTTCCGTAATTGTTGTGGGGCCTGAGCTTAGACTTTATGAGTGTGGTATTCCAAAGGATATGGCTGCGGAGCTTTATAAGCCTTTTGTTATACGCAAGCTTATCGAGCGCGGAATTGTTAAGACTGTAAAGTCTGCAAAGAAAATTATAGATAAAAAAGAACCAGTAGTTTGGGATATTTTAGAGAATGTTTTAAAAGGGCATCCAGTTCTTTTAAACCGTGCTCCAACACTTCACAGACTAGGTATACAAGCGTTCCAACCCAAACTTATTGAAGGTAAGGCAATACAGTTACACCCATTGGTATGTACTGCATTTAATGCTGACTTCGATGGGGATCAAATGGCGGTGCACTTACCACTGGGGCCTGAAGCTATTCTAGAAGCACAGTTATTAATGCTTGCTTCCCATAATATCTTAAACCCCGCAAACGGTAGTCCTATCGCAGTACCTTCCCAAGACATGGTTTTGGGTCTGTATTACATGACTAAGTTGCGCAGGTCAGAACCAGGTCACCCTGTAAAGGGAGAAGGACTTACGTTTTACGGCCCGGAAGAATTAATTGTTGCTTTTAACGAGAAGCGGGTAGATATCAACGCGCCTATCAAAATTAGAATTAGCTTACTTCAAAAAGACGGTTCTTACAAGACTGAAATCATCGATACCACAGCAGGTCGCGTAATCTTTAATGAAAAGGTTCCAGATCAAGCTGGTTATATTAACGAAGTACTTACTAAAAAAGCACTACGTGACATTATAGGTGATATCTTAAAAGTAACGGATGTTCCTAGAACAGCAGCGTTCCTTGATGAGATTAAAGACTTAGGTTATGGATTTGCGTTCCGCGGTGGGTTATCATTCTCTTTGGGAGATATTATGATTCCTGTGCAAAAGCAAGCTATGATCGATCAGGCAAATGCTAAGGTTGATGCGATACGTGCAAACTACGGTATGGGATTAATTACCCAGAACGAGCGTTACAATCAGGTAATTGATGTATGGACAGCAACGAACGCACAGCTTACAGAACTAGCAATGAAAAACATCAGAGAAGACCAGCAAGGTTTCAACTCAGTGTATATGATGCTTGATTCTGGTGCTCGTGGATCTAAAGAACAAATTAGACAGCTTACAGGCATGCGTGGACTTATGGCTAAGCCTAAAAAGTCTAACTCTGGTGGTGGTGAGATTATTGAGAATCCTATTCTTTCTAACTTTAAAGAAGGATTATCTATTCTTGAGTACTTTATATCCACACACGGTGCGCGTAAAGGACTCGCAGATACGGCTCTTAAAACTGCTGATGCTGGATATTTAACACGCCGTTTACACGATGTTGCACAAGATGTTATTGTCAATACAGTAGATTGTGAAACATTAAGAGGTATAGAAGTATCGCCGCTTAAAAAGAACGAGGAAGTAATGGAGCGCTTAGGTGCTCGTGTACTGGGACGTAACGCGCTTCACGATATTTTAGACCCTGCTACGCAAGATATAATTGTTGCTGCAGGTGAGTTAATAGATGAAGATATCGCAGATGCTATTGAGGCATCTGGATTAGAGTCCGTTGAAGTGCGATCTGCACTAACTTGTGAAGCTAAGAAGGGTATTTGTGCAACATGTTACGGACGTAACCTTGCTACAAACAGAATGGTTATGAGAGGCGAAGCTGTAGGAGTTATTGCGGCGCAGTCTATCGGTGAGCCAGGAACACAGCTTACATTGCGTACGTTCCACGTAGGAGGTGTTGCAGGTAACGTGTCTGAAGAAAATACAATCGTTGCAAAAAATGACGGTGTGTTGGAAATAGAAGACCTTAAAACGGTAAATGGTGAAAACAGTGATGGGCATGCAGTTCAGGTAGTTATTTCCCGTACTGCGGAGTCTAAGGTAATGCACGGTACAACGGGATTACTTTTAAATAGTAACCTTATACCTTATGGGTCAGAGCTGTACGCAAGTGCAGGTTCTAAGGTTAAGAAAGGGGATGTAATTGCTAAATGGGACCCATTTAACGGTGTGATCATATCAGAATTTGCAGGGGAAATTAAGTTTGAAAATATTATTCAAGGTATGACCTTCCAAGTTGAAACTGATGAGCAGACAGGTTATGAAGAAAAGGTTATTTCTGAATCGAGAGATAAGAAGTTAATTCCTACGCTCCATATCATTGACGCTAAAGGTGAATCACAAATTTCTTACAACTTACCAGTAGGGGCACACCTTATGATTAATGACAAGGAGAAGATAAAAGTAGGTCGCGTACTCGTTAAAATCCCAAGAAAATCTGCAAAAGCAGGTGATATTACAGGAGGTTTACCACGTGTTACAGAGCTGTTTGAAGCGCGTAACCCTTCTAATCCAGCAGTGGTTAGTGAGATAGATGGCGTTGTTTCTTTCGGTAAGATTAAAAGAGGTAACAGAGAAATCAGTGTAACCTCTAAGTCAGACGATGTTAAGAAATACCTTGTGAAGTTATCTAATCAAATTCTAGTTCAAGAAAACGATTATGTTCGCGCAGGTATGCCACTTTCTGATGGGTCTATTACACCTAAGGATATACTCGCAATCAAAGGTCCAAGTGCTGTACAGCAGTATTTGGTAAATGAGGTGCAAGAAGTATATCGTTTACAAGGCGTAAAAATTAATGACAAGCACTTTGAAGTTGTTGTAAGACAAATGATGGGTAAAGTAAAAATCGTAGATCCAGGAGATGGTATGTTCTTAGAGAATCAGTTGATTCACAAAGAGGACTTTATCCTTGAGAATGATAAGCTTTACGGCATGAAAGTAGTTGAAGATGCTGGCGATTCTGAGAACTTAAAAGAAGGACAGTTAATTACGTCAAGACAATTAAGAGATGAGAACTCTATTTTAAAACGTAACGATAATAATCTAGTTTCAGCCCGTGACGTGACTCCAGCTACAGCAGAGCCCGTGTTACAAGGTATAACAAGAGCATCGTTGCAGACTAAATCGTTTATTAGTGCAGCATCCTTCCAAGAAACTACAAAGGTTCTTAATGAAGCTGCAGTAAGTGGTAAAGTAGATTATCTAGAAGGACTTAAAGAGAATGTTATTGTAGGACATAGAATACCTGCAGGAACAGGTATGCGTAATTATGATGACATAATCGTAGGATCTAAAGAAGAATTTGAAAAGCTTCTCGATAAGAAAGAAGAGCCTCAAGAAAATTTAGGGTAAGATGGCGGAAAATAATCAAAATGAGCAAGGAAAAATAAATATTGAGGTAGACGCAGTGATTGCTGAAGGTCAGTACAGTAACCTTGCTATTATTAATCACTCGGTTTCAGAATTTGTAGTGGACTTTGTAAACATTATGCCCGGCAACCCGGTGTCCAAAGTAAAGTCGCGTATAATTCTAACGCCGCAGCATGCTAAACGCTTAGCTAAAGCGCTCGCAGAAAATGTTGCTAAATTTGAAAAAGCACATGGAGTGATTAAAGATTATGATCAACCACCTATTCCTTTAAACTTTGGCCCTACGGGTCAAGCCTAATACTAAAGCCCGATGTTTACATCGGGCTTTTTTTGTGCTTGCGAACTGCAGCGGCCTTACAGCTCGTCCTTTATATCTCGTGTGTTTTAAACGGAGCATTCTATCTTTCTTTGCATAAATGTAAATGACTAGTTCTTAAGGGGTATAACAATGAGGTACAATTGGATTAAAGAGTTCTAAATTTTGAAAGAACGGTAACCTGTCTTAGGTGTTTAGGATTCCGATAGGTTTTAGTTGCAAAATGTCTATAAAAATGCCTTCAAGAATAGGCGTTACTCGGGCAATCTTCATTTACGGCATCACGCAGCGACTGTTCAATGTTTGCTCCTCTGTGAAACCTGTTATTAGGATATCGTTAAATTATACCGTGAGTCAAAGTGACTACATATGGATGTTTTTATAAAATACAAACACGCTATAATATGTCCTTCTTTTCAACAATATAGCTATTTGCTCTAGGAGTGTGATATAGTAAATATTCACAAACTCTTATGCACTAAGTATAATCCATTATCTGGTCACAAAGCCCGAAGCTTTAGAGAATAAAGCCTCTAGTTACAACCAATAATGACGCTTTTCGTTTCTACAAGCTTCTTTTGTAGTGCAGCGCCTGTAGAAGCATTCGGGTAGTTTGGCAAAATAGAAGTAAGGATTCAGAATAATAATATGTAATCAAAAAATGCACTAGGGCTCTGTTATTTTTTGTGGATTGAATTGGATTGTTGTGGGGTTAATTTTGCACAATTTTCTTACCACAATTCATCGCATTGAGTCATCCTTTTAATAAAATTTACGGGTTAAAAACGGCTTATAATTTTACGAAAAGTAACCATACTTTTCTTTAATTCAAGGATAAAAGCGTTAATGCTGAGAGTTTAAAACACTTATGAAGCTGTTTATTCTCTCTTTTGTCATCATGTAGCGTTAGTGCCCAGTGGTTGGTTCCTGCGCATGATTGTAATGGTCGTGGTGTAATAAACCCACGCTCTCTTGATGATGATAATGGCAGCTCTGACACGGTAGCTTGTAATGGGTTACAGATTCGTGGTTCTTTGTTGGCAGAAACGATAGCAACCTCCCCAATTACGTTTAATCCAGAGGCGTCCTTTACCACAGACCCAACACCTATTACCCATACAGTAGCAAATAAATAAGGAAACGTTTCAGTTCTGGTTAGGATAAGAGCACCATTTTAACCATGTAAAAGTTAACGTGTTGCTTATTGCGCTGGGGTCATACAATGGACCAAAATCCAGACGCTAACGGTGCTGGCGTTCCAGATAATACTATTGATGTTAATGACAACGGTATTACAGATTACCTCGCGGTTAATAACCCAACCACCGGCGACTACCTTGTCCATATATTTAACGTAGTAACCTGAAACAACGAAGCCGATTAAGACACGTTGGTAATAATGGGTCTTAATGGATTTCCAGATAATACATTAGCTATCTTTAACCGCTGGGGAGTTGAAGTACGGAATACTCTGGGTACGGTCAGTTATGGGATAGATTCTTTAGAGGGAAGCCTAATGGCAGTGCTACCGCAAAAACTCAACAATAGTCATCTTTATTAACGTATTGCTACCTATTGTTGTAACCAATCTCTACCGGTGTTACACAACGCATAGTTTACTTATAGTTAATCGGCAATAAACAATATCCTTCGGCTTTTAAAAGGCCTCTTGAGTTTAATTACAGGTATATGAGGAAAATACTCTTAATTGTTTTTGTAGTCTTCGCTTTCGCGGAAGCGTTAACAGCGCAGCAAGACCCGCAGTATACACAGTATATGTACAACCCCATAGTGGTTAACCCAGCATACGCTGGCAACCGTGGTTTGCTGAGCATCATGGGATTGCACCGCAGTCAGTGGGTAGGTTTAGATGGCGCGCCACGCACACAAACCCTATCGTTGCATAGTCCTATTGCAAAAAGCCGTGTAGGTATCGGCCTTTCTATTGTAAACGACGAAATAGGCCCAGCTGAGGAGACTTATGCAGCAGCAGATTTCAGCTATTCCATACCACTTGGGGAAGGTTCCAAGCTTAGTTTTGGTATTAAAGGAGGTGTACATCTTCTAAACGTAGACTTTAGCAGGCTAAATATCTTTAATCCATCAGACGCAAGACTGCGAGAAAATGTGGAGAACAGACTTTCTCCTACCGTAGGCGCAGGGGTTTATTACCACACAAACCGTTTATATGTGGGGTTGAGCAGTCCTAACGTATTGCAAACGGACCATTTCGATAATGTAAATAATATGGGTGCGACCTCCTTTATTGCTCAAGAACGAATTCATTTCTTTGGAACCGCTGGCTACGTTTTTCATTTGAACAACGAGATTAAATTTAAGCCAGCAACCATGGTTAAGGCAGTTCTTGGCTCACCGTTGCAGGTAGATGTATCTGGCAACTTTTTGTTTAACGAGAAGTTTACGGTAGGTGCAGCATATCGCTGGAGCGCGGCAGTAAGTGCGATGGTAGGTTTTCAAGTGAGTGAGCAAATGCTGCTTGGATTTGCCTATGACCGCGAGACCACAGAGTTGGGAAATGCGATATTTAATGACGGGAGTTATGAGTTGTTTGCCCGGTTTGAGTTGTTCGATAGTTACGATAAGATAATAACGCCTCGATTTTTCTAAAATAAAAGCATATGAAACAAATTCTATATTCCCTTTCTTTTGTTTTTTTGAGTCTCGGTTTTGCCGCAAGTGCCCAAAAGCAGCAGCTCAAAGATGCAAATGAGAAATTCAGGGAGTTAGCTTACATAGATGCACAACGCATATACCTTGAGTTAACTAATACGGGTTATGAAAGCAGTGAGTTATTTGCTAAACTAGGTGACACCTATTACTTTAATAACGATTACAAAAGGGCAAACGCGTGGTATGCTAAGCTGTTCACTGACGTACTTAAAGAACATATTTCGAGTTCTTATTACTTTAGGTACGCACAAACGCTTAAGTCGATAGGTGCTTACGACCAAGCAGCTGCGGTCATGAAGGATTACGATACGTTTAAATCCAGCGACGCACCTTCTTCCCTTTATGTTACGCAGCCTGACTACTTGGAGCTTATCGAAATGAACTCTGGAAGGTTCGAAATCGTTAACGATGCTATAAATACCCAGAATCAAGATTTCGGGGCAAGTTATTATCGAGGGACTGGTAAAGTTGTATTTGCCAGCTCTAAAGATACTGCGTCATTAGTAAGACGCACACATAAATGGAATGGACGTGTTTTTCTAGACCTGTTTGTGGCAGACGCGAACCCAGAAACAGGGGCATTAAGTAATGCTAAGAAATTAGAGGGTATTAATACAAAGTTCCATGAAAGTAACGCTGTTTTTTCAAAAGACGGAAATACGGTTTATTTTACGCGCAATAATTACGTTAATAGAAAATACAAAAAAGGCGACGATGGTTTAAATAAGCTAAAAATATTTAGAGCTACTAAAAACAGGGACAAAGGAAACTGGTCCAATATAGCGGAACTCTCTATTAACAGCGACGACTTCTCAACAGCACATCCAGCGTTAAACCCAGCCGAAAATAGGTTGTACTTTGCCAGTGATAGACCTGGTAGCATAGAAGGTGTAAGCGGCGATCGTGTCTCTGATATTTGGTTTGTAGACCTTTTAAACGACGGTGCACTGGGTGAACCAGTGAATTTGAAAGCAATTAATACGGCAGGCAATGAATTGTTTCCTTTCATATGCGCAAACGGGGATCTGTATTACTCTTCTAACGGGCAGCTAGGTTTGGGTGGTTTGGATATTTTTAAGGTTACTATGGGTGCTGATCAAATGCCCAGTAAACCAATAAACGTGGGAAAGCCCGTTAACGGACAGTTTGACGATTTTGCTTTTGTCATGGATGACAGTAGTAAACTGGGTTACTTTAGTTCTAATAGGCCAGAAGGCAAGGGTTTAGATGATATCTATAGATTTAAAGAGTTGCTGCCACTTGATTGTACAATATTACTCAAAGGGTTGGTTATAAATGAGACAACTAAGAAACCACTTAGTGGTGCCATTGTGGCTATAGTAAATGAGAATGGTGAGGTAATAGAAGAAATTCTTACTGGCGACGATGCCCGTTACGAAGCGAGCTTAGACTGCAATACAACATATGCCATTAGAGGTGATAAAGAAGAGTACGCTACCGTAGAAGAAATGCTAGAAACACCTGTGGATACTAGTATCGTAGAAGTTACGCTTGCGTTAAAACGTTCCACGAATGACCGTTTAAAAGATGTTAAAGTGGGCGATAATCTTAAGGACGTACTTGAACTAAACCCGATCTATTTTGACTTTGACAGGTCTAACATACGATACGATGCAGCGCTGGAGCTGCAAAAGATACTTATTTTCATGAGAGCTAGTCCTAGCAGCGCCATAGAGATATGTTCCCATACAGATAGTAGAGCACCAGACTTGTACAATATGGCTTTAAGTGACCGTCGCGCAAAAAGCACAAGAGCATATCTTATCAAAAAGGGTATTTCTCCAAGTCGCTTAACTGCCAAAGGTTACGGAGAGCTCCATCTTACAAATGTGTGTTTAAACGGCGTACCGTGTACGGAAGAGCAGCACCAGCTTAACCGTAGGTCTGAATTTATCGTTGCTAAGATGTAATTGATTGATAACCCTCTACATAATATTATTGCAGGCGTTGTGCTAACCAGTCGCAGGCACGCTTTCGC
>Ga0222709_1000215_pt1 | contig 17424 bp, 12 predicted proteins | sample AntAcemetage1692_FD_179822 | JGI IMG/M metagenome (GOLD analysis project Ga0222709, IMG submission 179822) | Saline water microbial communities from Ace Lake, Antarctica - #1692 | ecosystem: Environmental > Aquatic > Non-marine Saline and Alkaline > Saline | place: Antarctica: Ace Lake...
CAAGAGGAAAACAAATCATTGATAAATGCTTCCGTACTTGGATTGATTTTCGAGAAAATAAATGGGTACAAGGACGGATCATTTTTCACGCCTGGCTTCATCACTATGTATATGTCGAGGGAGACCTTAAGAAAGGCCGTCGTTCAAAAATTTAATAAAGCAAAAGGTTGGAGTTGCAAGTCCTTCGAAGAATTGAAGGAAGACATTAGTGAAGAGATAAAACTAGGTAATCGCAAGAGCGTAAGAAAGCGTGCAAATGAAATTATCAATAGCCTAAAAATTGTGGATCCTGCCGTAGGTTCGGGACATTTTTTGGTATCAGTTTTAAACGAACTAATTGCCATTAAAAGTGAATTGAGGATCCTAGTTGATACTGACTTTGAACCCATTAATAATTATACGGTGGAGGTAGTCAATGACGAGCTAATTATTTATGATGAGGATGGAATCCTTTATCAATACAATTATAATAACAAAGAAAGCCAACGAATACAGGAAACCATTTTTCACGAAAAGCAAACCATCATAGAAAACTGCCTGTTTGGGGTGGACATCAACCCCAACTCTGTAAAAATTTGTCGGTTGCGTCTGTGGATAGAGCTATTGAAAAACGCGTATTACCTGCCTACCGGACAGGTAGGTAAAAATCCCACCGAACTCGAAACACTGCCAAACATCGACATCAACATCAAGTGTGGCAATTCCTTGGTGAGCCGTTTTGACATTGACGCTGATATCAAGCAAGCCCTGAAAAAGAGTAAGTGGTCGATAGACAGTTACCGAATAGCGGTTGACACCTACCGAAATGCGGAAAGCAAAGAGCAGAAACGAGAAATGGAGCGACTGATTGCCGAAATCAAATCAGACTTTCGCTCAGAAATCTCCAATAATGACCCAAAACTGAAACGAAAAGCAAAGCTTGGTGGTGAACTCTATAACCTTACCATGCAAACAGGCCTTTTCGGTGAGTCTGCAAAAGAAAAAAAAGAACGCAAAAAGCGGGTGGAAAAAGTAGAAACTGAGCTCGAAAAACTAAGCACCGAAATAGAAGAAATTAAAGCAAATAAGATTTTTGAAAACGCCTTTGAATGGCGTTTTGAATTCCCCGAAGTGCTGAATGATGATGGCGATTTTGTGGGATTTGATATGGTGATTGGGAATCCACCATATTTTTCAATGTCAAAACTTAAAGAACAAGCAGACTATTTTTCAAAAGCAGGATATGAAACATATTCTAAAGGAGCTGATATCTATTGCCTTTTTTATGAATTAGGCGGGAGAATTCTTAAAAATGAAGGGTTTTTAACCTACATCACCTCCAATTCTTGGCTCAGAGCCATTTATGGCGAATTATTGAAAGCATACTTTATGAAAAGCCTTCAACCAATTTCGCTTTTGAACATTGAAGACGTCCAAATATTTGAAGAAGCTACGGTGGAGTCAAATATCATCACCTTGCAAAAAAGAAAGCTGACTGATTCCTTTTCGGTTGTCAATTTGGCGGATGATTATACTATAGGGTTTTCTTTATCCGATTATTTTGAATTCAATCATTTTGAATTTGCAGTACCAGATACCGCTGAGTGGTTCATTGGAAATCAAGTGGAAGGCAATCTCAAAGTGAAAATTGAAAAACAGGGAAAGCCATTGAAAGAGTTTGATATAGAAATCAACAGGGGCTTTTTAACAGGCTACAATGCTGCATTTATCATTGACGAACAGAAGAAAGATGAATTGATACATCTTGATGCGAATAATGCGGAAATCATAAAGCCTATTTTGCGTGGAAGAGATGTGCAACAATACTCTTTTGTTGATCCTAAGATTTTTGTAATTGGAACTTTTCCAAGCCTTAATATAGATATTGAAGCCTATACTCACGCAAAAGAGTACTTGGCCCAATTTCTTCCCAAGCTGAATCAAACAGGTGAAACTTTTATTAATTCAGAAGGAAAAATTGAAAAATGTAGAAAAAAAACACATGGGGAGTGGTTTGAAACTCAGGATTCAATTTCTTATTGGGAGGATTTTGAAAAGCCCAAAATTGTTTGGGGCGAGATTTCTGACAAACCAAAATTTGCATTTGACGATGCAGGTTATTATGCAGAAGCCACTACTTTTTTGATGACAGGTGAAAAATTAAAATTTCTATTGGCTATTCTCAACTCAAAGGTTTCGGAGTGGTATTTCCACCTAATTGGCACTACAACAGGAATGGGTACAAACAGATGGAAAAAATACAAAATTGAATTATTACCCATAAAAGAGCCCTCTGAAATTCAAGAGCACGAATTAGAGATACTTGTAAATGAAATTCTATCTATCAAAAAACATAACCACGTGGCTGACACCACTACCCTCGAAAAGAAGATAGACCAATTGGTTTACCAGCTTTATGATTTGACGGAAGAAGAAATTGAAATAATTGAGGGGGAATGAAAGAAGTTTACAGAATAAAAAAGGGAAATCTATCTATACAATCGACCAATATTCCTTTTGACTTTGGATTAGTCTTTGAGGAAGATGGGATATTTTACTTTGACTTTTATGTAGCAGAACATTTTGACTTGTTATCATTTATGAACAACGAAGAAAAAATCTATTTGAAAGACAATTTTTCTATGAAAGCCAATACAGATAAAAACAATGAACTTGAAGCAACTGAACTTACATTAAGAAATATCACACCGCATCAATCATTTATAAAAATGCAGTCCTATGGTTTTATTAAACACACTGAAGTAAAAGAAAATTATGGTCAAAATGAGACCGAAGATAAAGAGGACAAAAAACAAACCCTATTCTATTTGGAAATTGAGGGGTTAAAGATGCAATACACTGATTTGACGAAAACAATAAAAGCCAGAGGAGGTGTTAAAATAAATGAATACAACGATTGGGAAAAAGACCATACATCAGCCGTTTTAATTTACAATAGCCCAACAAACATTGGTTGTAACAATTTTAAATTTACTTTTTTTCCCTGTGAAAGTGGAAATAATATTTATGTCGAATTGCCAAATTATCTTGATAATGGTCAAAACGTCCTTTACTATGAAGTTTACAAAGAATTTAAAATGGATTTAATTTTCTTTTTGTCCTTATTCAATGGTGCGGAGGTAGCAATAAGAAAGGAGTTTATTGGAGGCTTTTACAATATTGGAAAAGTGAACTCTCAGACAATCATTAACTACTCATTTAAAAATATTAAAAATGAAAGTTATAACAAATACATTCCATTAAACAATCCATTTAATGAAGGCGACCATATACTTGGCTATGCCTTTACCCATTGTTTCAATAGTTTCGTTTTAGAGAATAAAAAACTAGATTTAAACTCTATCATCTTTTATCTAAATGGTGCAGAACAAGCAGGAAGCATCCAAGAAAAGTTTTTTATTCAGATAATTGCGTTTGAAAGACTATCACAAAAATATGTTGAGTCAATAGAAAATTCTGATTCATTCATAATAGATGACACTATATACAAACCAATTAAAGATGAACTTTTATTAGTTTTAAGTAAATACAGAAAAGGAGAATTTAAAAATGTCATTGACAATTTAAAAGGAAAAATTGGAGATTTGAATAAAGTTAAAAGAACAAGCACAGAATATAAATTCAAAAAACTTTTTGAATATGCCAAGATTAAAATTACACCTGAAATACAAATAATAATTGATGAAACAAGACACAAATCAGTTCATCACGGAGAAATTGGACAAGGTAATGATGGTGTAAAAAACTATTTGGTATTAGATGAACTTTTGAGAGATATTATTTTGAACATAATTAACTACGATAGAGCAAGAATAAGTAGATACAGGTATGAAATTGAGAAAAAAATAAACTAAAATTACAATTCTAACGCTTCATAGCCGCACAACCAACAGACAATCAACACGAAATACAAAAGGGCAGCAGCTAATCAAGTAGACGGCCTCGCCAGATTTCTCTAGCGAGGTGCGCCTACGCCGCGGCGCACACAGTCTCACACCACCTCCGAAAGCTTTCGGGGTCGGGACAGGCTGTATACGGCGGTTCACTGGATTGTAGGTTGCGTTTTGAGGTAATAGCAAAGTATCGATTCATACCCTTTTCTTCTCAGGCGAGATAAAGTTATAGTAGTATTCAGAATTGGACTCTGATCCGCCGCGGCGGACCAGCCACCTTTTCTGCCACCCGCAGCCTGTTCCATTACTAAAAATGCCCAATGAACATTTTCTTTACGTCCAGTTCTGCTTAAGATAAGGCTTTACCGAAGCGGTATTCCCTATTGAATCTGCCTACGGTAGGCGGGTTTGGACATAATCCAATGTTCAGTACTTCACTACTTCTGTGAAACCACCATAGTTCTTATGGCTCGTTCCTCATAGCTACTATGACCACTGCTGACATCTCTTTGGTGTTCACGGTATCCAACCTTCGCTGCATCCTGGCTCCTCGCTAAGAACTTCCACTGGAAGTTTTCTTAACGCTCGGCCCACTCGGTAAGATGAATATCTCTGTCTGCGGCAGGCAGGCTTGTGCCTATTCCGTCTCTATCTATTATTTTGCCTTATCCTTGAAATTAAGAGCTTAGAACTTCGGCATGCTCCCAATACTCAGGACAGGTAGTATTACCTTATCCGACTTAAAAAACCTCTGTATCCAGTTTCCCGCTTGAACGGGACAGGCTTTGTTCTTTGGATCCAAGGTTTACAGACTCGCTTCCTTCAATGCATGTGTCACAAAAAACCATGTCGATAGCTATCAGTACACTTGCAAATGCTTCAGGACGTTACTCCCGCACATTAGGAATGCCGAAGAAAATCGGCACAGGTATTTCACCCTCTGAAATAATTTGATATCGTCGATACCAGATGCCCATGCTGGGCACACACAATGCATAAAAGGAATTGAAGGGCTCGTTATACTAGACGTTAGGTACAATTAAGATATCGTACTATTTAAAAACTATATTAACCTTAGATCTTATCAATTTCACTAATTTAGAACATTTTAATGAGCATCTTGTTCTGTTTATATTGGTTTCATAAATATTACTACAACAATCACACTTTGAATCTTTTAGGTTAATATTAAATTTGTGTTTATTTATTAAGTAATCAATGATTAAAAGTGCCTAACAGCGGCTAAAGTTAAACGCCTACTTACTTATTATAATTTTATGGTTAGTGATGAAAGAATACTAACCTTTGCTTTACAGTAAGCGGTCGATTTAAAAAAAAGTAATAACTCAAAATTAACAAAGTTAATGAATGAACAAATGACTTTTGAAGAACTTGAACGAGAGAGTTTGACCTGAAAAAATAACAAATTAATTTTATTGTAATAATAATATTTAATATGATTTTCAACACTATTGTAAAATAAAGAATTTTCGGAAAAAAGATATAATGTAATTTATTAAATTGATGCCCCAATAAAAGGTGGGAAAGCAAAAATTAGTGAGGTGCAACATGGGTGTAGTTATTTTGTTACTCGATAAATACCTTAATACGACGGTGGGAATAAAATATATATTGACCATAGAACAATTTTTTTAGGTAAGGAATATCCTGAAAAATTATCTGATGATGAACTTATTGATTTTATGATTTTGGTAAACATTAAAACAGGAGAATCAATAATAACTATAAGGTGAATGAATGGACTATTAATAATGAAACCAAAATAAAAACTGACTATAACCAACAAGCATAAGTAACTGTTATTTTTAATATTTTTGTCGAGCTTTCTTATTGGTGAATTATAAGCACTGAAACTTGAAAACGTCCATAGCAAACAGAAAATTATGATCTTATTTTGATGGACTTGTAGATGGCCGAAATGAATGAGTTTGAAGCCGCAAAATATATTCAAAAAACGGTAAAATCAAAAATTCCAATTATTGCTTTTAAAGCTGATGTAACAAGCGTTGATTTAGAAAAATGCAAAGTCACAGTAATGAATGTATGTTTCTAAACCACTTGAGGAACAAATACTACACACTAAAATCATTAAATTGTTTAAGTAAATAGACTTATAAACCAAAGGTTTAATATCCTCATTTTAGTGCCAATTATTTGAAAATAAGTGTGAATATTACAATTTTAGATGTAATGATTTTACCATTGATTATAATCAACTTTGTAACGTAGATAAAGATCTACTAATAATTTTTATTTACTTAATGAAACATGCATAATATGTCAGATTGGCTTAACGTGTATCTTGAACATTGTGGTTTTCCAATCTTCATACAATGACCAACGAAATGGTAGTCGAGTGGGTAAGCGTTTATTATGTATTTTCATTAGGTGAATTAACTTTTAGGAATAAAAGCAATTAAAAATTTAAAAATTGATAACCCAAATAGAGTATTTACCAATCAATATATTTGGATTCAGATCAAGTGGAAGGTTCTATCACGAATTTAATGGAAACAGAGCATTGAAATAACAATTATGTTCTGAAAAATCATTTAAAGCGATACCTATCAAGTATATAGTTGGCTTCTGAAAACTTCCCATTAATGATTTTAGCTAATATTAGCTATTTATGCCGCTAATGTAAGGGCAAAACCTTATTAATACTAAAAAGTTACTGGCGTCCGAGTGAAACTAAAACTCTGAAAAAATAAACTTCAGTTAGCTAAAAATAAATATTTCATCAAACAAACCTAAGGTAGCTATCGGTACACTTTCTTAAGTTCGGGTAACGACTCCCGCGTTTAAGTTATACCCGAAGAATGTCGCCACAGGCATTTCACCCACTGGAACGGTCAACTTTTTGGTCTATATTCATAAGCGAAGGCACATACAACCGCTATAAGTAATGCAGGGTGAAGTGGATAATTTCAGATTCGGTTCTCATATCAACCTTATCGTTATTTTGATAGCGTTGAGCTTCGAAAACCGGCACTGATCATACCCAAAAACCTTAGCAGTAATTCTAAAAACCGAATTATGAACCACAACCGTACAATTACCATATTAGAGCATACTAAATATTGTGAGACTTTTTTAAAAGCTATAATTTGTAACTTCATGTAAGTTTCAGCTCATTATTGAATATCCGATACTGCAAAAAAAATGAAAATGGAGACAAAAAATCTTTCTGAACGGAGCGCAAATGAAGTCTTTGAAAACCACCTTAAACTTGCACAGGAAGGCAAGCTTGAAGAAGACCTTAGAAATAATTACGCCGAAGATATTGTTCTCCTGACAAATTATGGGACTTTTCATGGATATGAGGGGACTAAAGAGGCTGCTGAATTACTGAATAATCAACTTCCAAAGGGAACGTATGATTATAAACTCAAACTTTACCATAAAAAAATTTACTTTCTTCATTGGACAGGAGATTCTGAAGAATCTTATATTCTGGACGGCGCTGATTCCTATCTGATTGAAAAGGGCAAAATAAAGATCCAAACGATTTTTTATACTTTTCACAGGAAAATTGATAAAAAAGTATGATTTTTCACCCGCTACGATCTATTAGAATACGGTGAGCTGTATAAGCGCAGGTCATATCCTGCTCGATCAAAAGTGCATTTCACGCAGCAACAGATTCTTCCTTTATTAGGAAAAACCATGCATTCTACCCAGTTCCCCATTTTTTCAATAAAGAAAACCCAATGTTCGCTGTTTATAATCTCAAAGTTTCAACTAACGATTTATAACCTTCTTTATCATTCCCTCTATATTCCCTTAGCCTTATCCTAATTTATTAATAGTTTGGAAATCCTGATTGACAAATACAACGATAATGAAATTATTTCCCAATAATCCATTCAAAAAATCAGATAATCGAACACCCCATTACTGCAATTCTTCTAATTATCGGGGGAACTGTTGGATTCATGATAGTTTCAATAGGGCCCTCAAACGACAGTACATTTTCAGACAATACAAATTTTAGAGGATATTCAGCAACTATCATATCTGTAGTCCTCGGGATCTCAATTCTAACAAACTCATCCATTCAATTGACTGGATTTACACTTCTAGCTTGTTCTATTGGAGTACTGATTTTTAGCTTACGAACTAACAGAATTGGAACTAACCATCATTACAACAAACCCCAGCTATTGATATTTATTATTTTAGGGGTTATCGCATCAGTAGCTATACTCTTAGGCAATATTGTTATTTGACCAGTTCTTTCTTGTTGATAATCTCAAAGCTTAATCTGGAGATTTTCAACCTTTATTATCAATATTTTTCCCCCTAAACAATTTAAAAAAAATCGACTTTACAATCCAAAGAGCCAAGTTCATCCCAACTCCTCGCTGACTATTGATGACTACATCGTGGTAGATTTCTCTACTTTTGTACCATGATTATATTAATTGGTGCGGGCTTGTCAGGTCTTTTATGTGCTTACCGTCTAAAGAAAGAAGGGATTCCATTTAAAATTCTGGAGGCAAGAAATCGTGTTGGAGGAAGAATCAATACGGAATACTTAACAGACAATACCCCAGTTGAGATGGGCGCAACTTGGTTTGGCAATCAACATATTCATCTCAAATCACTTTTAGATGAGTTAGGCATTCAATACTTTCAACAGTACATGGATGGCAAAGTGTTCTTTCAGCCATTTACTACCTCACCCGCTGAATCCATACAAATCCCAAGTCAACCACCGAGTTACAGAATCGCTGGTGGTAGTTCCAACTTGATAAATACCTTATACCAAAAATTAGATTCAGACGATATCTTACTCAATCAAACCGTTAGGGAAATTAAATTCAATGAAAATTCTTTTCAAGTAATCACAAAAGAGGTCTTTGAGGGCGATACCGTTATTTTATCCATTCCTCCTAAGTTGTGGGCGAAAAAAATATTATTCGAGCCTCCACTACCAACTAATTTGATGAAAATAGGCAAGCAAACACAGACTTGGATGGAGGACTCCATCAAAGTTGCTTTGACCTATACCCAACCATTTTGGGAACAAGAGCATCTATCAGGCACGTTATTCAGCAATACTGGACCCATTACCGAACTTTATGATCATTGTAATCATGAAAGATCCAGCTACGCACTATGCGGATTCATAAACCCATCATTTAAGAATCTCGCTTATGCCGAAAGAAGAGTTCTGGTAATTAATCAATTGGAAAGTGTTTTTGGGATTAAAGCAGTAGCGTTTCTTGACTATAAGGAATGTATCTGGAGCAACGAAGAAAATACCTTTGAGGAATCTGATATTCCGCTTTATCCACATCAAAACAATGGAAACCCGATTTTTAGTAAATCCTTTTATGATGATAAATTATTGATTTCGAGTTCTGAGTCAGCCTCAAAATTTCCCGGATATATGGATGGTGCAGTATGCTCAGCAAATTTGATTGCAAGAAAGATCACAAAAGCAGGACAACTTTTATAAACCAATATAACAGCAAATAAGCCAGACGATACCAGCTCAGAACTTTGAATTTAATTCATTACCTAACGATGAACAGATTTTTTGAAGGTCATGAAAAAAAACTCATTAAACTTTAGGCGTTTAAATACAAGAAGTGAGTTTGCGGTCTCCATCGATTGTACAAGTTGAGATTGCTAGTCCAGCATTTATTGGCCGTCTCCTCTATTTTGGTGATTCCAGATGCTGTTTTATTGGGAGACCTTGAGCCGCTAATTGTCAGAATCAGAATGGCAATGGTTAGCCCTGCTGACTTTATATTGATAAGAATTGAATTGAGTCTTTAGGAATGACTTAAGTACTCTCCAAGGGTTTTGAACCCTTGGAGAGTTAGTTCGCAAAGCTTTTCAAAGTTTATGATCCCGAAGTTTTCTCTAAAGGTTTGTAACCTTCATTGTTGTTCTGTTCATTTTTTCCAAACCTAATCGTTCAAGATTACAAATGCTGGATCATAAGATCTAAACTATTTAATCGCTCTAAAATCTTGATTATAGTCTCTCGGCTTTAAAAGCTTGGTGCTTCCGTCTAGCTACTTGATAATCCAAATTCATTTCCATCCTCCCGAACTTACACAGCAGTTCTAACAAAGATTGTAGCGGGAGGAAGTTTCAAATCTGATCCTAAAAAACCCTCGGTTCCGCAGGCTTCACCGGGGGCTATGAATCGTTTCACCACTTCGTGGTTTTTATCCAGATGCTCGATGCTAATTCTCAATTCTTGCAAGGTCCTCTTGATAATAGAAATCCATCTTTTAGTTCTTGGTTCTAAATTCTTGTCGCTTGGTTCTATCCTCTTGGTTCTAGCCGTCTTGATACTTACGTCCCTTTTCTCTTATTTCTAAAATCTTGTCTCTATCCTCCTGGTTCTTGCGGTCTTGATACTTACGTCTAGCTACTGGTTACTTTAAAACTTACTTCTCCACGCCAAATCGATACTCGATCAAATGCTCGTATTTCTCTTCAGGATTCAAGATCGGTGATGGGAAATTTGACTTGTTGATTGCATCTGGCCAATTCTGGGATTCCAGACAAAAACCCCAATACTTATCGTAGGTTTTACCTTCGGCTCCAGCGAAATTATCCAGGAAATTTGCAGTGTAAAACTGCAGCCCAACATTATCGGAATACATATCCATCGTCCGACCTGAGCTTGGGTGAAGCACATGCACAAACTGTTTCATCTCCTTACTTGGAGCAAGTTTCATGATCATATTATGATCAAAACCATCTCCATTCGCCATGATTTGATCTCCAAGTACCGTCGCTTGTCTAAAGTCAAAAGGAGTTCCTGTGACATCTTTAATCTCACCCGTTGGGATCAAGCCTTCATCGATTGGAGTATAAGCATCTGCATTGATTTGGAAGACGTGATCAGTAACTGGACCGCTAATTCCACTAAGATTGAAATAGGTGTGATTGGTCAGGTTGACGATCGTCGGGGTATCAGTTTCTGCCTCAAACCGAATCCGAATCACATTATCCAGTGTCAACTCCATCCAAAGTGTAGTAGTCAAATTCCCGGGAAACCCTTCTTCTCCGTCGACACTGAGATAGGTCATTTTCACTCCCACAATCGAGTCATTTGAATAGGGCTCCGATTGCCAGACTTTTTTATTAAAACCTTCTGATCCCCCATGGAGTGTATTGGGTCCGTTATTGGCTGCCAGTGCGTAATCTTTACCATTTAATTGAAATTTGGCAGCTCCGATTCGATTGGCTACTCGGCCAGCTGTCGCTCCGAAGAATGGATTAGGCTTAGTCAAAAACTCTGGAATGCTATCCAGAGTCAAGGCAATATTCTCCACTTTTCCATTTTTGTCTGGAACAGATATTTTGGAGATCAGACCTCCGTAATTACTCATTTCCACCTGCATGTGACCATTGTCCAAGGTGTATTTGAAGATTTCTTGATCTAGGATTTGAGCGACTTTTTCTACTTTGAGCATAAGGTTTACTTCTTCAGTGATGGTCTGAGTTTCTTGATTTTCAGGTTTGGATTGACAGGAGAAATTCACAATAATCAGCAAAGCTGCTCCAATACTAAGTGGGTGGAAATATTTCATAGATTGGGATTTATTTTTGTGACTGTGACCCTAAGTTAAACGCTCAGCAATTAGGTGTCTTTACTTTCCGACAAAATTACCTTCTATTTTCTAAGATGATTCATTTCGATTTTTGCCAACTCAGCATCCAGCCTTGCACGATCATAGAATTTTTCCCCATTATTACCATAATGGATCTTTTCATGGTAGATAGATCTTGTAAGGAATTCTTCTCAACCAATACAAAATCAGCGACAGCTCCTTTTTTGATTACTCCCCATTCTCCTTTTTGATCAAAATACAGAGCTGGATTGATGGTGCCAGTTCGAAGGATTTCCAAATTGGATATTCCCGCTTTGGATCTCATCTGGATCTCACGATGAATGGGAAATCCGGGATATTAAACACCTGAGGTGGATCAGAACTCATAATCATTAGTATGCCAGCCTCATGAAGCGAAAGAAAAAGTTGATTCCAGCATTCTAAATAGAGTTGCACAGTAACTTTTGATAAAATACTCTGGCTTTCCAAAAGCTTCTTCTGAGTCACCCATTGCTGAATCTGAAGCCCTGAAAGATATTTCATCTCGGGAGCTAAGCGGAAGGAATCCGCAGGTACCAATCCAAAATACCGATCAAAAAGTGTCAAGGTTGGAGCGATTCAAGTCTTATTTTTCAAAGTCATTTTAATCAAATCGGGGAGTCTATTTTGATCTGCTTCTCCTACAACCAACATGCTAAACGGGTCGGCAACCGTCGGATCTAATCTGGATTTATCAATAATCATTTCCTCCAAATATTTGTCCATATGCTCCACAGATTTATAGCCATTTTCAAGACAAGTTTCCAGGCCTACTCCTAAAGAAACATGACCACCATAGGGAATCCCAACCACTTTGGCAGTTTCTGCTGTTGACAAGAATTTCGGCATATCGAGACCTGGGTGAAGCTTTAGATGATCGTATTCTACAGCCTTTGTGAGCTGACCATCTGAGCTCCCAGCTGTGGAGATTCTACGGAACTGCCATTCAGCGATGGCTCTAGAAATAAACATTCAAAATTTACTCAGTCAGTGACCACTTTGTGCTTCAGTGCCAAATGTGACTCATGGCCGAGCATACTTCGGATTCGAAGAACTCAATTGCTCAGGTAAAGCCAAACTGTTTCTTCCTGAAGTTGTCTCTTTCCATCCATCGCTACAGTCAAATATCCATTCATCGCTGCCAAAGCTGGGAAAACATATGCTCCTTTCCCATCTGTAACATTCAATCCTTCTCCCTTATTCGGAAGTTTACTCGTAGGAAACACCTGCATGATCCCCCAGTCTTTGAGTATCAGAAGGCGATCCTCAAGGATTTTTCCAGATTCCATATCTGCCAAATTCATATTATCCAAAACCATTTCTTAGCCACTCAATTTTTGACTTTTACATCCTAAAAGGGATATCGCCAAAGTAAAGTTTAGCGCTATTTTAATCCGATTTTTTATCGTGTGGAGGATTTAGATTAAGGATTGATCCGTAATTTCCCTTTTGGTTTTCTAAGTAATTAATCGCTACAGCGAGCATCTCCTCTGGATTTTGATCGATATCCAACTTCAATCCGTAGGTGGGTTCTTCCCAAGTGGCAAACTGCGAATCGAGCATGCTGGCCTTCATATAGTGATTCTTTCGAGCCAACATACGTTCCCAGATCAAATCTTTTCCACCTTTCAAGTGGATCCATTTCACTTCGGAATCGATTTGGAGAATCTTTCGATAGGATTCCTTTAGAGCAGAACAAGCCAAAACTGCACCACCTGTAGGAATCGAATTTCGCAGTAAATCCGCCAAAATCTTAAGCCATGGCATTCGATCTAAATCATTCAGGGGATTTCCAGTACTCATCTTTTGAATGTTCGCTACGGGATGGAACTCATCTGCATCGTATAAAGGAAGTTGGTAATAATTAGCCAACAATTGACCAATAGTGGTCTTTCCAGTCCCCGACACGCCAGTCACAAGTATAATCATAATGGAATTTAGAGAAAATAATTTATAGGTATCTGTAAGTCAAATAAGAGTCTAAGCCAATTTCGATTTGTAATTGTAATCAAAATTGATTTCGCCAAGGACCTCAAAAATAGGGTGTTAGAATCAAAGTTTATTGGCTTTCTATTGTATACTTTAATAAAATTTTTATAAAAGTATACTATATTCGAAAACTTTTTTTTAGATTTGTGCCATCAAATAATTGACTGAGAAAACTTAGTTTATCAAAATTTTATTTCAAAAAAATTAAATTCATTACCATATAATTAATGAGGAAATCAATTATTCGACTTACAAAATTTGGATTATACACTTGAAATAAAAATAATTCTTGCAAAAAATAACCTTACCAGACCCTATGTTAAGTAAGTACCCACTATCAGAAGTAGAAAAGTGTTTTCTCAAAGAATCCGGAGTGGAGAAGATCAGCACCTTGATCCCCTACTTACAAGTAGACAATTTTCCAAAACTAGGATTACTTACAGCCTGTCGCTTTTTGGAATGGACTGCTGCTAATCCACAAGGAGTAATCAGTTTACCAACTGGAAAATCCCCAGAATTTTTCATTAAGTGGACTCAATTTCTACTAGACAACTGGGACAATAACAAAGGAAAAGATGTAAGGGAAAAATACGGACTAGGCACAACAACAAAACCGGTGCTAAACGATTTGACTTTCGTACAGATTGACGAATTCTATCCGATAGCATCGGCTCAGAAAAATAGCTTTTTCGACTACGTCAATAAATTCTATATCGACGGGTTTGGGTTATCCAGGGAAAAGGCAATCCTTATCAACTCTGACGAAATACCACTGGCCAATGGCCTTCACTTCTCAAAAGTATTTCCAGATCTCAAAGTAGATCTCACCTTACGATTCCGCGACCCACGAAATGACTTGGAGAAGCTTCAACAGCAATCCATCTACCTCATCGATCAGTGGTGCGGCGACTATGAGCAACGAATCCGAGATGCCGGGGGAATTGGCTTCTTTCTGGGTGGTATTGGCCCAGATGGTCACATCGCTTTCAATACCAGAGGATCACACATTTTCTCGGTTACTCGTCTGACCGAAACCAACTTTGAGACGCAAGCGGTAGCTGCGGGAGACCTTGGAGGAATTGAAGTTTCTTCCAACCGCTTGGTCATCACCATCGGTTTAGATACGATCGTATACAATCCCGAAGCAGTCGGGATTATTATTGCCGCCGGGGAAGCCAAAGCTGGAATCGTCAAAGACTCTCTGGAGACCAAACTCAGCAATGTCTATCCTGCCACGGTCCTTCAGAAATTGAAAAATGGCAGATTTTACCTCACCAAAGGTGCTGGAGTAAGGCTTACGGATTCCATGGATTCCTACTATGAAAAAGGCGAGTGGATCTGGGAAAAGACAGAGCGATCTGTAATTGACCTTTGCAAAAAACTAGGTAAATACGGCCATCGACTCAAACTTGCGGATCTCAAAGCAGACAAATACACGAAACTGATTCCTAACCTGTCGGAAGAGACTGTCAGCCAAGTCATGAAGAGTATTGAGGCCAAACTAGCTAAAGGCTTGGAGCAAGAGACCGATCAGGTGCTTTTGCATACTGGACCACACCATGATGATATTTCTTTGGGAATCCTTCCTCATGTCACCGATCAACTTCAGGAGCATAGTAACGAGGTACATTTCTCAGTCTTGACCTCTGGATTTACTGCAGTTACCAACACATTCGTAATTGATACGCTTCAGTTTACCAAAAAGCTTTTGGACGAGGGAAAAGCCCAAATAGTGAACTATGAGGACTTTTTCCAGGTTGGATACAGCCTTAAGACGGATAAGGATGTGTACCATTTCTTGGCCAATGTCGCCTCTGAAAATGTATATGAGCGACAGCGAGGCCTTTGCCATCGAGTAATCAGAGCGTTGGTTATTATCTATGAAATCAAAAACAAGACCCAGCTTCGAGAGGTAATCAATGAAGTGATCAGTATACTTCGAAATAGCTACGATGGGGAAAAAAATCCTTCCAAAATCCAGAAACTCAAAGGTATGATCCGAGAGTTTGAGGAGGAATTGGTTTGGGCACACTTCGGTGTGCAGGTGAAGAATGTCCATCACTTGAGATTGGGCTTTTATACCGGCGATATTTTCACCGAGCAGCCTGACAAAACCCGTGATGTCGAACCGATCGTGGAAATGTTTAAAAAAGTAAACCCTACCAAGATTAGTTTAACACTTGATCCTGAAGGAAGCGGACCGGACACACATTATAAGGTGCTCCAAGCCACTGCCGCAGCAGTAAAGAAATGGGGTGAAAAGAGCGACCTGAGCGAGCTGAGAATCATCGGCTATCGAAATGTTTGGTTTAAATTTGAACCACATGAAGTCAATGTGATCGTACCTGTATCGCTTGGAGATATGTCTGTAATGGAAGATTCCTTTGCCAATTGCTACCTCAGTCAGGTGAATGCTTCGTTCCCAAGCTACGCTCATAATGGGAAATTCAGCACCGTTGCAAAGCGGATCTGGGTGAGTCAATTGGATGCGGTTCAGCTCTTGCTAGGCAAGAATTACTTCTACCTCCATGAGCGAGCAAGAGTGAGATCAAGTCACGGGCTAATTTTCTTTCGTGATATGAATGTGGAAGAATTTTTGGCTACGGCCCGAGAGCTCGAGAAATCTATTGAAGGAATGCTATAAGTAGCTTCTGAAAAAATCAAACCTATTTATCAGAATGTGATCGTAAAATTGAAGATTTTCTGATTAACCTATTAACTCAAGATTATAGTAAATGGAAAAGGCCATTTTAGGATTAGACATCGGAGGCACTAGCATCAAAGGTGGTGTATTGATCAATGGACATCTACGCGATATCCGGTCTATTTCTACTCCAGCATTAGAAAGCAAGGATTTTATACTTGACATAATTGCTCAGTTTATTGAGTCCTATTCCACCTATGACATTATGGGAATTGGAATTGGAATTCCTGGTCTGGTTAATGTTGATGAAGGAATTGTGCTTGGACTTTCCAATATTCCAGCTTTTCAGCATGTAGAACTCAAAAAATTCCTCTTTAACCGCTTCGCAAAACCAGTTTTCATCAACAATGATGCAAATTGCTTTGCCTTAGGTGTACATAAGTTTGGTGTAGGACGAAAATTCAAAAATCTTGTTGGAATCACTCTTGGTACTGGTGTCGGTGGTGGTATTGTAATCAACGGACACATCTACAGCGGGGTAAACTCGGCAGCAGGAGAATGGTGTAGTGCACCCTATTTGGATTATGATTTTGAGCATTATTGTAGCGGTAAGTTTTTTGTCAACTATTATAATTCAAAACCAAAGGCGCTGGCCAAATTAGCGCTGGCTGGTGATGAAAACGCACTAAAAGCATTTGAAGAATTCGGACATCATTTAGGGGAATTAATCAAGCATATATTGTATGCATTGGCCCCAGAAGCTATTGTACTTGGCGGATCAATTCGAAAGACTTTCCCCCTATTTAAAAAATCCCTCTACGAGACGCTTTCAACTTTTGGCTATGCCACCGTGTTGGATCGATTAGAAATATTACTTTCTGAATTAGATGAGACTGCTATTCACGGCGCAGTCGCTTTGGTAGAACTAGAACCAGAAACAGTCATTAATTAATTTATTAAGTTGGTTTAGTTTTCGTGAAATGCGACTCAATTTTGGGTCGCTTTTTTTATGAAATCCTGTCAACTGCCTAGGTTGGTATAATATCACATACACTTCAGCCGCAAAGGGGCTAATCTTTTTTACCGCAACGGGAAGAAAGGTTTCGCAAAGGAAGAGAGGATTTAGAAATAGCACCAGAGCTGCATTTTGATTGTAGAACTGAGAATTTTTGCGTGTCCGGGTTTTGGCCGAATTGATGCCAATCGGGAAAATGAGGGTTAGCCAAAACGGTTGGATGTTTTTTACCGCATAGGG
>Ga0222709_1000219_pt1 | contig 17211 bp, 15 predicted proteins | sample AntAcemetage1692_FD_179822 | JGI IMG/M metagenome (GOLD analysis project Ga0222709, IMG submission 179822) | Saline water microbial communities from Ace Lake, Antarctica - #1692 | ecosystem: Environmental > Aquatic > Non-marine Saline and Alkaline > Saline | place: Antarctica: Ace Lake...
TTCAGGCGAAGGTTGTTCCGGGATGTAGAAAAAACAATATTATCGGCAGAAGCGATGTTACAAATAGCCTTTATCTCCTTTATTGTCAATAAACTATAAATCCAAAACATACTCTAAAAAGGTCAAGACTAAAGAGAATAACTTGACAACAGCACTGTAATATTTGCAAGTGTATTATTACGTGCTACCACATGAATATAGAAAATTAATATTCAGAACAAAAAGAAAATCCTGAAAATGGTATCTACACTAAACAGGTTAAACGAATTGAATTAATCATGAGCTTCCATAAGCAGTAAATCACCAGAGGTATAATACACTTCAACGATACCATCATCACGTACTTGATTACTACTTCCTGATACATAACCAAGTACAAGGTCTTTATTATCAGTACTATATAATAAGTTCTTTGTGGTAACTCCCCTTACCTTACCTATCGGCAAAAGTGAAATAATACTATCTTTTGCGTACCATTTTTCAAAAATATTTGGCTTTTGCGAAAGCGGATATATTGTAGTATAATCATCGATTATTACAATTTTTATGTGGTTTTTGTACGCCACAATACTTGCGATATTGTTGAACGTATGATCCATCCTTCGCCCCGTTGCCCAAATAATATTTACAGCAGGGAAGCCCCGATCAATAAGAAACTCTATTCCTTTTTGTAGGTCAGTCTTATCTTGATCGGGCGTGTGAACGATTTCTATCGGAAATTGCTCTTCTTGGATTTGTTCTATTTTAATCTCACCTCTATCAAAGTCTCCCAGCAACACATCTGCCTTAACATTAAGTTCATTTACCCGATAAATAGCCGAGTCAAGAACCACCACGAACGGGCACCACGCCAGTAAGTCTTCGAGCAGTTCGCTTCCACAAGCTTCGCCATTTGCAATGATAAGTGCGGGTTCTTGCTTTTCCCGAACAACGTGATGTGAGGACATTTTATTAGTTGATTTTGTTCAAAAGATAAGCGAAAATAAAAATGATGATGATATCCTTCATACTTGAAGAATATACATTCAAATCGTTTAAAATAATTAGTATTCGGTTACTTTTATCGAACAACAAGCTGTTCACGCAAAACAGTTTCATTCACGGTGAGTTCAATCCAGTAGATTCCCTTTGGAAGACGCTGAGTTGGCAGGTACTTTATCTGCGTTCCCAGGTTTTGGTAGAAGTGGTCAATAAGTATCGTCACTACTTTCTCAGATTTATCTTTCAAGACAAGCTTTACATCCGCAGCCTCATTCAACCTGAATATAATTTGCTTTAATTTATCATTTTTAGTTGTATCGGCGGTAAAACCAGTCACTCCTGCAGTATTATTATCTGTTTCTTGTTGATTAGCTCCTGACTTTTGGTTCGCAACAAAAGCAGTTTGGATGCAATCTTCTATTTTTGCTGTGAATACAGCTTCATTCTCAATCTCAAAACCAGGAAGTAAAACAATGGAACTTCCAGCAGTAAACGCAATATTTTTAATTGTCGGAACGATACTCTCAGAATTCAGCATTTTCTTCGCCTTATACGCACCATCTGATAACGTAATTCGGTCTAACGCCAGCGTGTCGCTTCCACAATTAATATTTACGCCCTTGCAATTGCAAGAAGCGTCAAATATGTCATGCGTTGTGAGTGGGTCCTTGTCGTCACAGAGTGTTCCTTTAGGGTTGCATAATGTAGCATCAAAGGTTATTTTACTAAAACCCGCACAGGAGGCATCACCCCAGTTATCTAGTGCCGAAACAAGTACGTACTGGGCTTTCATAGCATTGAAGTTTGGACCATCAAAACCAGCGTAATCCGACGTACCAGGAGCCAACGGCCAGAGGTACGAGCCGCCAAGCTGAGTCCAAGTCACGCCGTCCATCGAATAGTCTACGGTCACGTTTCTAAACCCCTTACCCGTTGCAGCAGCTACATTATAGTTCCAAATACGGGTTTGGTTCAAGGTGTAAACGTTATTGAAATCATACTTAATCCAACGGCTTTGGGACGTTCTCGCTGGGTTCGGGTTCGCTCCCGCCGTTCCGCAGGATTCCCACGAGAACTCCGAGCTCGTCAACAAGTTACTAGTCGGGGCACAATTATCAAATACTTGGTACCTCGCCCCGGCATCGTCACAATCAGGACCTGAACAAGGCGTTCCCACGCATTCGCAGTTATTATTATATTGGTCATTGTTGGTGAATACGTTTCCGTCGTTGCAAGGGATTCCTTGCGGGATGCAAGAGATTTCACCCGTATAATCAAAAAGGTAAAACTTCGGTACGGGTTTCCACCTGTCAGTCTTGCGATAAGGGGTTTTCCAGTAAAGGATAAAATGATCCCGCCACGTGTTTTCTTTGTGCCGGAATTCAAAATAGTAGTACTTCCCTTTTTCTAAATAAAGCGGAGCAATGCGTTGAAAGCTTGAATTATCGTAATCGTGTTCGCCTACTCCGTTGAAAATTACCGCCTGATGCGTTTGTTTATACTCAATAGAATCATTTTTACTTAAAAAGAAGAAAGTCTGATTATCTCCTGTAATATCAAATTCGTAGCTTCCAGAAACGGGCACAGTCAAATAACCTTGTACTAAAGTTCCGTATTTATCTTTTGTATATCGCTCCAGCGGACCGTACGCTCCTTGGAGAAGTTCTTTTCGATCAGGTAAAAGCGGGAATTTAGGTGAGTTTATTAAATCATTCTCTACGTAGCTACCATCTATATCATCGTAATAATACGCCTCCACTTTACCCCGCTCACCCACATCAGAATTGGCAGTTGGGTAAACACCAACGCAGTGACAGAATCCGTCTTGTTGGTCGTCCGTTGTGAGTGAATTACCATCATTACAGAGAGTTCCGCGTTTGGCACAAGTAGATTCACAGCCGTACGCATTTATGTAATTATAGTCAATAATTCGCCAGTCCGTTTCGGTATCTTTGTGCCAATAGAGTGTCGTATGGTCGCCGCCAGTACCTTCAAAATTGTACATTTCAAAATAATAATATTGCCCCGCCACAAGCTGTATTGTGGTAGATGTCTGTTCGGGAAACTTATCATGTTCGGTAATATAAGACCACGTAAGAACCTCCGCCCGTTTTATTTTATTACTCACCGACTGATTCGTACTTAAAAAGAAAATACTTTTATCATCTCCCGTAATATTGAAAATATAGTTTGCAGTAACCGGAACGCTAATGTACCCCCTGACCATGGAAGCAAACGAGTCTGTAAAATTCTGAGGAATTTGCAGAAAGCCAAGTATCTGCGTACCCTTCGGGTTATCAGGAAAGTCTTCCAGAGCAAATAAATCCGAACTGTCAGGGTAAGCCGGCATATCCTTTGTCCAGTAACTCCACCGAACTTCTCCGGCTGTACCTACGCAGCTTTGGGCACGTGAATTTTCTACCACAAAAAGCAGAATAATGCAACTGATAAATGGAATGTATATTTTTTTTACCTGCATTAGGGCCTTATTTTGAACATCTAAAAACTAACTCCCTTGTTATCTACTAATACGTAGTACAGCCTTGCGGTTTATTATCTGACGAAACCGTTGTTCCGGCAAAATCTATAAAGCCAACGGGGTAGTTATTTGGGGCGTAACTGTAGAAATTTCCCAGATTAGGAAGCACGTAGCATAAATCGTACGGGCTTACGCCGTACCAAAGAGCCAATTCTGCGTAGAGTTCATCGGTGGACAAAGCGGGAATATAATGCCCTCGATTTGAGACATTACGGTCATAATTATCTACGCTCATTCGAGGATAGGAGCCGTAAATCTTCCCACCTTTCACCGCTCCGCCCATTACCATAGAATTACCACCCCACGCGTGGTCTGAGCCTTCTCCGTTAGAAGTAATTGTTCGGGCGAAATCTGAAATAGTGAATGTGGTCACTTTATCAGCTATTCCGAGTTCTACAGTAGAATCGTAAAATGCTTTCAGTGCCTGACTTACTTGCGGTAGCCTTCCGTTCAAACCATCGAGTAAATTATCGTGCATGTCCCAGCCGCCAATGGTCACGAAGAAAATTTGCCGCTTTGCCCCCAGTTCGTTTCGGACACCGATTACTTTTGAAATTGCCGACAAATCATTCCCCAAGTCCGTTGTGGGAAATACGGTATTAAAACTCGGCACTCTTTTCAGGGCTTCTTTGAATATTTCAAACGAACCAATGGATTGCTTCGCCGTTGCCGAATACGTGTTTTGCAGTAAATTAGCGTAATTTTGTGAAACCAAACTATCCACAGCGGCATTACGCAATTGCGTCAACAGTCCAGTATTACTCCAATAACTCGGAAGAGACTCGAAGCCAACATTATTGGCGTTAATATTATTACCGATTGAGTACTCAGCAAAGTCTTTTCCCCGCTGAAAAACGTTTTTCCCGCTCAACGAAATATTCATCGAAATTTGCTCGTAGCTATTTGCGGCGTGCAGTAAATCAGCGAACCGACCGCCCACACCCAACGCATTCCGACTCTGCGGAACGGAGGTTTGCCACTGCATTATCTGGTCAGCGTGCGAATAAAGTCCCAGAGGTCGTTTTTTTGAATTGTATTCAGTGAAATTTGCAATTGGCTCAACGAGCGTTCCGATATTCGACATAAATGCCAAATTCCCATCATTGAACATATCACGAATACCCGTAACGGAAGGGTGAACACCAAATGAGCCGTATTCGCAGGAAAGTCCGCCAAAACCGTTGCAGAGCGGCTGCTCGTTTGGGTTGCTCAACGCCAATAAATCATCTCTTGGGATTGCTAAGTCCGTACGAACGCTGATATAATCATTATAACCGTTGTCACCGCCAATATTATTTCCAGTAGGAACCAATAAATTATAGGAATCAAGCCCACCCGCTAACAAAACGCAGACCAGTGCTTTATAATCGGTAGGGTTAGGCGAACTGATGGAAGATTTCCCCAACACGCCATTAAATGCTTTAAGATTAGTTAAGCTACTCAGCAAGGTTGTAGAACCCATCGCGGCACAACCCGCCTGTTTCATAAAATCTCTCCGCTTCATCTCTATCGGTTTATAAGGTAATCAGGCGATGCCATAATGAGGAACAAAACCATTTGAACTCGGCGGTTGGCTTCGGTTGCCCGTGGCAAACCATTTGTCTCCACATAAGGCATTTGTAGCACAACTGATTTGATATTAGATACTGCTTTTTCGGATAAACGCCCGTGAGCCAAAACCAAGTTAAATTTATCTATGAGTTCGGTTAACCGACTATCTTTTGTGAGGTAATAGTATTTTGTCAAATCGAAACCCGGTCGCTCCGCAGGCTTATTTTTTTCCCCCGAAAAATAACCGCTGTAATCAACAGGATCGTTATCAATTAACCATTCGTTTAGTGCATTTAAGTAACCGGTAAGCGTCTGTGAATTGAGCAACTGAAACTCTGGACCGTACTTTTCAGCTTCTTTTAACTTGCCGTCGGGAATGTAATCGGGTAAAAAGAAATTAAAAACCGACGGCGAATTTAACGGGCGTTGTTCGGTTTGATTATATACTTCGTTCATGCGATTTCGAAAAACGCCACCGGTGGCTTCGAGGTCAAGTCCTCGCACCAGATTCATATAACGGACAAACGGTTCCCGCAACATTCCCGTAAAATATTTCTCGTCACACTCACAACTTCGGGCATCAGTATCTAACAAGATGGCTTTCACAACTGCTTTCAAGTCGCCTCTTACGCCGCTTCCATTATTATTAAAAATCGTCGCGATTCTATTCACATATTCAGGACTTGGGTTGGAAGTAACCAACCGCTGAATGAGTCGGCGAGAAATGAACGGAGCTACGTTTGGATGGTTCGAGAGGATATCCAACGCATCTTGAATATCTTGTTCACCTTGCTCAATTGGGCGGGCGGGAATTGTGCTTCCCAGGAAGGTTTTTGCTCCATATTCGTGACCATTCACAATGGTTGGGTTCTGTTTCCACGGACGTTTAATGGCATCGCTGCTATCAATGGGAAAGAATTTGAGTCGTTTGGTATAACTCCAAATATCTTCTGACCTATCGCCCAAGTATTGACTATCGCCCCAAGACAATCCAGTAAATACTTTCGCCAAATCAGCAATATCATCATTTCCGTACGTTGGAATCAATTCCCCCGAAGCGTCGGTTTTAGTTGTTCCGTTATTATTTAATTCGTACAATCCAACGGAGAATAACTGCATAATTTCACGAGCGTAATTTTCGTCGGGAAAAATCTTACCAGCTACATTAGTGGCGTGATTATTCATATAAGTCAAATAAACCGCCATACTTGGGTGATAGGTAACACTATCAATTAGGGTCCGGTAGTTTCCGAAAGCATTTCTCATCAATACATCGTAGTAGCTTGCCAAGGCGTACGGATTATTTCCAAAACTCGAAATACGTGAAACCACAAACGTTTCACTTAACGCAAACGCCACTCGCCAGCGAAGTAAATCGGCGGCGGTCACGCTTCCTTGAAACCAAGCTACGTCAAAATACCAACCGCTTGACCCAGATGTGAGTAAAGTCAGGTTGCCAGGCGAACTCCTATTCAACGAATCTACTTTTGCTTGGTGAATGCTCTGTACGTAATCTTTTAGGCTGAATGTGTTTGGCAAATTGAGCTGATCATCCAACCATTTTTCGACTCCCTGTTCGGTAACTTTTTTTATTTCGGCAGAGTCTGCCCCAAAAGTGGCTTGCGATAAAAAACGAGAAGCAGCGGATTGATTAGGGAGGTAGCCGTTTTGCTGTAAAGTCCGGATACCCATTGGACTTCCCGAACTTGCCGTGACTGTAACACCAGAATAGTTACCCATTCCGATAGTTGTCTGCTCTTGGGCAAAGGCTTTATTATAAGAAATTAATTGCCCAAGCGTGGTGATTACAATTAAGAGGAAATTTTTCTGCATCCATCTATAAAATAAAAGGCTCGCTTTTGCGACAGCGAGCCTTCAATATACGACATTTTATAAACAAATGTTTATTTACCTCAAATCTACAACTTCAACACCTGGGTGTTTTTTGGTATCAAATGTAAATAGCGAAGCAGGAGCTGCAACATTGGGTGTAAACTTAGTAATATTGAAATTCGTGGCACGACCTCTATCGTCCCAAATCTTCCAGCTCTTAATGCTTTTATCTCGCTTATTCACCTTAATCTGAACCTTCGAAATATTGTTGTTACTCTTCGTAGGTATCAATTCTACGGTTTCATACACCTGACTTCCTACGTTAGATTCACCTTTAAAAACATACTTATAGCCTTTTTTATAGATATTATAAATGTTAGACGGCGAGAATATATTGTCCGCACTTGGATCAAAACTCGTTACATTCACTTCATTCACGTCTGACATATAGGTATAAATTTCTTTCCCATTATTCATAATTTCCTGACCTGCCATATTGAGCTTAAACTTTGTACCGCTCGTAGTAATGGCCCCGCGAGTAGCCCGACGACCGTCTGCACCGTAGGTAAACGAGGCATTAAACGTCTTTATGTTTTGGTACTTTTTGCTCATTTGATCCAAAATGGCTTCGGCACGTTTATCCTGCCCGAAAGAAAATAATGTGATAAAAAGAGTAAGGGTTGTTAAAATCGTTTTTCGCATTGCTTGTATAGTTTCGTTTACAACATATTCAACCGTCAAACTATTCCAAGTTGTAATGTTAACGGTTGTTAAGGTATTTTGAGACGTAAAAGTCGGGAAAATTCTACTAAAATCGGTAATTTTAGGAAAGTGCGAAAAATTATCCCTTCTTTTTGCTTCTGCTTTTAACCTGCTGCAAACCTATAAATAACAAAGAATTCGTTATTGAAAACCCATCTGTCTGGGCTGAATTCATCGAAGGCATTATGGTTTTAAACATATTTTTGTCTAATATTCTTACAAACTCAGGAGATGGCAAGAAGGCAGAAGTATCAAAAAAAATAACAGCAAACCTTGTAATAAAAAAGGATGGAAAAATTGGAGAGATAGCATTCATTCAAGCTCCAGATGATTGTTATAAACAAACGTTTATCATGTAGTTTAAAGAAATAACTGAACAGAAACCAACGTTTCACAAAGAAAAAGCAATTGCATCTTTCGTAATCGTTTCGGTCAATTATGTACTTGAATGAGCATCGCTCCCATTTTTGCTTTTTCCTTCAAAAAGGTCTTATTTCCTCGGTTTCCACGCCACTTCTTCCGTGCCAAGTTCTTGCGTAATTTTGCGTGAGACTACGAACAAATAATCCGACAAACGATTCAAATAACGAATAACTAACTCGTTCACTTCCTCCACTTCGGTGAGGCGAATGATGTGGCGTTCTGCCCGCCGACAAACTGTTCGGGCAACGTGAGCATAAGAAACGGCCACATTACCGCCCGGAAGAACGAACGCCCGTAGAGGCGGAATTTCTTCGTTCATTTCGTCCATCGCTTTTTCTAATAGTTCAACATCCGTGTCGAATAAGTCCGGCACTTTTTTCTGTTTCACTATCTCAGATTCAGAGGCTAGGTCTGCTCCTATTGTAAATAGTCTGTCCTGAATTTCCTTGAAAATATCTTTTCGGGATTCGTTTTCGGGTAAATCTCGCAAAACCCCAATCCACGAGTTTAACTCGTCCACCGTTCCGTAGGATTCTATTTTGAGGTTACCTTTGCTGATTCTTGTTCCACCAACCAAAGAAGTTTTCCCAGTATCGCCCGTCTTTGTATAAATTTTCAATACTCTAATTTTTTAACGTGATTGTACTACCTACCTTTGCGACTGCAAACTATTTTGTAAACGAGGGGTTGTTCCCGTATGTTTTAAATGCACTCCATAGATGACAAATATATTTTTCAAATTTTGGCGTAAAGCGGGCTTCGCACTTGCACTCGCCACCATCTTGTTCTGTTACACTTCCTTGCCAGATGCTCTAGCCATCACGCACGCCGAAACAGGCGAACCCGAAGGCTTTGTGGGCAAAGAAATGTTCTTTTATGTGTCTGTCGCAGTGCTTCTAGTTTTTAATTTGTTGGTCGGATCTTTGCGGGATCAAGTGGCAAAACTTGACTTCATGAAAGTAAATCCTGTGAGCGAATGGGCAAAGCAACCAAAAAAGCTAAGTGCTTTTCTTACAAACTGGTTCAATGGTTTTTTAGCTTTCATAAACACATTTTTAGTATTCGTTTTACTCGGGCTTTATAACGTAAACACGAACAGAGGACAAAAACTTGATTTCAACTATAACTGGTTGATGATTTTTGGCGGAGCGGTATTATTATTTATCTTATTCTACCTACCACTAAAGCTTTTGTACGCCAAACCTTCGCTTGACGATGAATAATCCAATCGCCATCAACAATTACGCCTACAATCTATCAGACGAACGGATTGCCAAATTTCCGGTCGAACCTCGTGATTCATCAAAGCTATTGACTTATAAGAGTGGCAAAATCTCAGAAACAGTTTTTACGGATTTACCTAACCAATTGCCGGAAGGGGCTTTTTTAGTTTTTAATAACACAAAGGTTATTCCCGCCCGATTGCATTTTCAGAAAGCTACGGGTGCGATTATCGAGGTTTTCTTATTAAATCCCGTTGCCCCTTCAACCGTCATTTCTCAAGTTATGGAAGCCACCGAAACCTGCACTTGGCACTGCATGATTGGCAATAAAAAGCGATGGAAAGGCGAGGTTATAGAAGCAAAAATAAGCGTCGATGAGCAGGAAGTGACGTTGAAAGCAGAATTAGTTGATGGAGAAACTAATCTGGTTAAATTTGAATGGGAAACTCCGTATTCGCAAGAGAAAAAGGTTTCCTTCGCTGCTCTTGTCAGGGCTTTTGGGGAAATGCCATTACCCCCTTACATGAACCGCAAGGCTGAGGAGAAGGATTTGGAAACCTACCAGACCGTTTACTCGAAACACGACGGAGCCGTAGCTGCTCCCACGGCAGGGCTTCATTTTACGCAAACCATTCTGGACGATTTAGCCGAAAAAGGTTTCAAATCTGATTACATAACGCTCCACGTTGGGGCGGGAACGTTTCAACCCGTAAAGACTGATAATGCTTTGGAACACGAAATGCACGAAGAGCAAGTCGTTTTTTCAATTGATTTTATTAAAAATTTGCGAGAAAGTCTAAATTGTGTAATTCCGATAGGAACTACGTCTATGCGGTCTCTGGAAAGTTTATACTGGTACGGAGTGAAATTAATAAAAAGAGAAAAAAGCGACGAGCCACTGCCTTTTTACATTGAACAGAATTACGCTTACCAACACGAAGAGACTGCACTCCCAGTGTTAGGAACTTCACTTACGGCGATAATTTCTAATATGGAAAAGAATAATTTGACGCAGCTTATCGGTGAAACGCAGATTTATATTTTCCCGGGTTACAAAATGCGGGTCTGCAAAGGTATTATTACGAATTTCCATCAGCCAAAATCAACGCTCTTATTACTCATTTCAGCTCTCATTGGAGAGAATTGGAAGAAAATTTACGGTTACGCACTTGAGAATGATTTCCGCTTTTTAAGTTACGGAGATTCAAGTTTATTAATGGGCGAATAAAAAAGTACCTCCCTTTCGAGAAGCACTTCGTAATTAGAGATAATCTAAAATGAATCTTAACCTTTTTTCTTCTTATTCTTACGAGTCATTTCACTGATAAATGTTCCGTCAGCTTCAAATCCAACTCCTACATAAGTTTCATCTGCTTTCTGAATGATAAGCAAAAGCTTTCCTTCTTCGTTAGCAATTGCTTTCTTAATAACTGCCCCTTCATAATTGGCAGTTATGTAGGCAGTAACGATAGCAGGTAAGTCAGCAACGGCGACTTCCGTACCACGTGAACCTTTTTTGCCAGTTTTTTCTGCAACAAATACTCCGTCAGCATCAAAAACAAGCCCAGCGTGGGTAGCATCTGCCTTCGTGATTTTCAACACATAATTACCATTTTCTATTGTTCCGGCACGGTCAACGGTTGCGTCTGCGTAATTTGTGGCAATATAATTCGTGATAGTCACTGGTAAATCACTTACGGCAACCTCAGTTACATTATACTTCTTGCCTACACGCCAGCCGTTTTTACGATCGCTGTTTTTAATTGTTGAATCACCAACAGTTGCTAAAAACATAAAATCCAATAATGCAGATTCGTCATCGGTAGAGAATGGACTTACAGTATTATCATTTTCACAAGCGGTGAATGTAAAAATGCTTAAAAGCATAAGAATGCTAATTTTGGTCATGTTTTTCATGTGAGTAAATTGTTTAGAATGTTAAGATTAATGAGCAATCCAATGTAGATTACGGGTAAATTTTTTACATATTTTCGAAGTGATGCGAATTACAGAGGTAAGTGAGTGTCCAGTTATTAAAAAGGTTAGGCGTGTTTTATAAATGAATACGCAAGAGTACATTGTTAGCGTTGCCTCGTTGTTAAAAAATAATTGAAGGCAACGTTTTTTGTTAGACATCCGTAATATCTAAAGAAGGGTATTATTGAATTGAGTGTATAAGACCCGTTGTCTTTTACCTTTTGCACAAAAAACTACCACGTGTTTTTTAGAAAGAAGCAGAACATTTTTGATTTAAAAGAAATACTTGAAGGTTGTCGGCGAAAGCATTCGTCGGCTCAAAAACGACTTTTCGAGCACTTCTATGGGCTTGCCATGGGAATTTGCCTGCGGTACGCTGCGAATAAAGATGAAGCTGAGGAAATGCTAAACGACGGCTTTATGAAGGTGTTCGATAAAATTGACTATTACGACCCCGAGCAGGTCTTTGAAGCATGGTTTCGGACAGTAGTGGTTAGGACGAGTATTGACTACTTCAGAAAAAGTCATAGTAAAGTAGCCTTTATGGATGTCGAAGATGCTCACTTTTTGGCTCACGAAGATCACCACATAGAACAACTTGCCGCCGATGAGATCATGGAATTGGTGCAAAAGCTTCCACCCGCCTACCGAACGGTCTTTTCTCTCTACGTAGTAGAAGGGTACTCACACAACGAGATAGCCGAAATGTTAGAAATAAACCCCGGGACGAGCCGCTCAAATTTGGCAAAGGCACGAATAAAAATGCAAGAATGGATAAAAATTTACGCATCAGAAACATTGACCAATAGAAATCATGTCTGACGAACGATTTGATAAAAATATAGAACAGAAGTTAGAGTCACTGCGGCCCGCTTTTGAAGAGTCTGCATGGGAGAAGTTTCGGACGGCGGCTCCGCTTCCGTGGTATCACACGCTTTTTCAGGACTGGGGCGGTTGGATTTTTGGTGGAATTGCTTCGACAGCATTCCTCGCTACGCTGTATTTCAATCACTTACAACAGAAAACAAATGAGCTGCTGCATGAAGAGATTTCTACTATAAAAACTACTCAAATTTCACCAAATAAAGTGGATACCGTCGTAATTGAAAAGTACCTGACCGATACCATTTATATCGTCAAAACCATTCGGCAAGTAGTTGAAGTACCTATTGTCAATAATCGATTAGCAGCTACTTCTACGAATCAACTTCCAATAATCTCAGAGAATCCTGTGGATAACAACCAGCTGTTAACTACTACTGATAAGCAACGTAAATTAATTGAGGGGAGGATAGTTTCCAATGGACAGATTATAGTTAATAGAAAACAACCAATAGAAAACAAGGATGGTATTACTAAAAACAATCGGCAAAGTACCACTAATGTAGTCGGGAAGTCTACAGAAGATAACGTGAGTAAAGTTAGTGCTGATTCAAACCCTGTTGACAAAGCGGGTAATGTAATCCGTGAACAACCGACTTTAGATAAAGAGAAAGTAGAAATTACAGACAAGCCATCCGTTTCGGATTTAGTAATCCCAGAAACGAAAATGGAGGAAGTTACCAAGAAGAAGTTTCAGTTTCCGTATGTCCGTACCCGTGTTGGTCTGACGAGTGATTACTTGGGCCTGAAAATTCCGTTAGTTGGCCCAATTGCCGAATTCTTTTTTGGTTATTCTAACTTGAGTTTAAGTACGGGTTTACTATTTAGCAATCCTCAAGAAAATAAGTATAAGTTATCAAGAGACTTTAACCAGTCTACTGGCAAACAGTTTGAGGAATTCTACAGAGATAAATTTCGACCTCAACAATCGCAACGCAGAATTGAAGATATCACCATCCGTACCTCATTTATTAAAATGCCTGTGGCGTTTAATTATTACATAAATACCCAAAGCAACTTTGATTTTATGTTCACCGCCGGAACACGGCTCAACGTTTCTGTATTCCAAGATATTCAGTTTGAAAGCAATTTGCTCACGGAGCAGGTTAAAGAAAAGTTTGAAGCCCGTCCTAAACCGAAAATATTTAACAGCTTATTCTACGGCATGGGTTTACAGTATCAAAAAGGGCGGTTTGTGGGTCAATTCACGCCGTATTTTGACTTCCGATTCCGCCAGAATGAGTACCTGATCATTCCACGTACTTTCGGAATAAACGTGTCAGTAAAATATGATTTAGGGAGAGGACTTTGATAAGTACGAAGTTTGGTTTGCAAAGCTGAAAACATCAATAAAACTATCAGACCGACCAAGCCGCTTCGGCGACTAGGCGGACACGTTCTACGCAACTATTCGTTGACCTTTTATCTACTTTTCAAATTTAACAATCGTAGTACCTCATTCCAATCTCCCTCAATCAAAGCATCTTTCTTCTGTCTTGACCAGCCCTTTATTTGATTTTCATGGGTAGTTGCCTCATTTACTTTTTGGAAACTATACCTATATTTCAATTAAAGCGGCAGCCAAACATCAGGCTGACATACAACTCACACTACCCTTTCAGTGCGGCAAGTTCTTCTTTTACAAACGCCATTAACTCCGAAATATATTCAGCGGAGAAGTCAAATTTAACATTAGCGGCTTCGTAAATTTCGCTGATTGTAGCGGTATAACCCAAACGCAAGGCTTTCATATAGCCTTCCAGACCTTTTTTATTATCAGCTTTATAGTTTCGCCAAACACTGATAGCTCCAAGCTGTGCCATACCGTATTCGATGTAATAAAACGGCACTTCAAAAATATGCAGTTGCTTATGCCAACTGTACGCCTTGAACCGCTCGTAACCAGACCAATCCGTTATATTATCCGAAAAGGTATTATATATCTGAACCCATTCTTCAGTGCGTTCAGCAACGGTATGCTTCGGGTTTTCATAAATCCAGTGCTGAAATTTATCCACAGTAGCAATCCAAGGTAAAACGGAAAGTAAATCTTCCAAATGCTCGATTTTTGCCCGTTTTAAGTCTTCCTCGTTATCGAAGTAAACGTCCCAATGTTCCATAGAAATTAATTCCATCGCCATTGAAGCCAATTCTGCTACCTCAGAAGGCGTACTTCGAAAAGCATTTATCGGCAAATCACGGGTTTCAAATGAGTGAATGGCGTGGCCGCCTTCGTGTACCATGGTTACCACATCCCGCAGGCTTGAGGTAGCGTTCATAAAAATAAACGGTACTCCTATTTCTTCCAACGGATAATTATAACCGCCCGGTGCTTTTCCCTTCCGAGATTCCACGTCGAAATGCCCCATTTTTCGCATAATGCGAATGTAATCTGCTAATTTCGAATCAATTTTCTCAAAACATTTAACCGTTTTATCCAATAAATCTTCGCCGCCATTAAATGGCTTCAACGCCGCTTTCCCTTCGGAATCAACTTGTAAATCCCACGGACGAAGCGGCTCAACGTTCAATTTCATTTTACGTTCGGCGGCGGCTTCATTCAAAACCGGAACAATCGCTTTCTTCACCGATTCGTGAAAATCAAAACAGTCCTGCGGGGTGTAATCAAACCGCCCCAAAGCGGCAAACATATAGTCTCTGAAGTTAGCAAAGTCAGCATTTATGGCTACTTCATGACGAAAGTCAAGAAGCTCACTAAATAACTTATCTAAACCTTTTACATCTCTAAAACGACGTTCAGAGATTTTCATCCACGCTTCTTCACGCTGTTCTCTGTGAACAGACTTCAATTTCAAGCTTGCCTTTTGCAACGTAATTTCTTCGCCATCCAGTTCTACGGTCATATCTCCGGTAACGGTCTGATATTCGGTTTGCTTTGTCTGGATTTTGGTAGAAAGTTCAATGTTCTTTTCCCGAAAAATCTCCACGGATTTTTCCATTCCCCGAATCATTATTGGGTAACCGCTCACTTTCATCTCCTGTAGATACGGGCTTGCAAGAGCTTTTTTGTTTAATTTATCGTCGTAAGCTGATAAGTACGGTTGAATATCTTCCACAAAAAATCGGTAGCTTTTCTGGTACTCCTGACTCCCCGTATCTTTTGACACGTTGATATATCGCCACGCCATGTTTTCAGATAAGTACGACTCGAGTTCACTACGGTCTTCAAACCATTTCTTAAGGTCTTGAGCATTATTTATTTCACGCTTAACGAGTTCTTCAATGAGCGGCCTTACGTTTCCCCAAGAATTTAACTCAAAGGATTCACCGATGAATTTTCTTTCTTTTCGTTGAGGGATTTCTACTTCGTGCATAATTTATTTTTACTTTAGACTGTACATTCGTATATCGTACACCTTTTTGATTTAATTACTGGAAAATGATAACGCAAAACATTGTGGATAAGTTACGAGAAAACCTCACATCCAAACAGGCATCAGATAAGCAGCATCACTACCGCCATACCGACCATTGTTAAGTTTTCAACAATCGTGACGGTACTCATAGGAAGGTTGAAAACGTCTCCAAGACACGCACATTTTATTTTACGATTATTCAGATTACTTTCAATAACGCCGATGCTACTCACTCCTAAAACTACAATGGTGGCAATATTTGTAAACAACGAGTTGAAACTGATGAGGTAGGCAACTCCTAATGCTAATTCAACGAACGGATAAATATATCCCCAAGCACCCCAACGAGCTGCGATAACATCATACATCTTGTAAGACGATGCAAAACCGCTAATATTCAGAAGTTTGAAGAAGGCAAATACAATGAAGAATCCTGCCATAAAGTGTCGCATCCAGAGCATGCCAGAAAAGTCTGCGAACGGGTACTGAGCCAACAAACTTACGCCCGCAATAAACGAAACAATGAGAATGAGTGGCTTGTACGTATTGATTGATTTTTCGGGAAGGTGTTCCGCAACAGCATTCTCTGTCACCCTTTTCTTTATCGAAATTGTAGGAAACGGAGCAAGTTCTTTCTCAATTTTCTGCTCAGAAATATCGTAATTTCCCGCGGCTTTCACCGCCTTACGAAAGGTCGCTAAAGCGATATCGCTTTGCGTAGAAATAACTGCTTGCGGGTACGTTAATTGAACCGTAGTATTTTCTACTTCGGGTAATTTTTCCAGAGCTTCCTTCACCCTCGCGACGCAACTGCCGCAGGTCATTCCCGTAACGCTATATTTTGTAGTTTTTTGTTCTAGAATTTCCATGACACCAAAACAGATTAAAAAATGAGTGCGTTCAATTTCTTACTTTTGTGAAAGGCGAATAAAGTTATGGGAGATACCTTAGAAAAAACTAACTATTCGATAGAAGAATACCTCACAATAGAACAAGAAACCGGAGAAAAGTACGAATATTATTTCGGAGAAGTCTTTGCCATGCCGGATGAGGAACCAATTCACGGACTTTTGACTATTAACGTAGCCGGAAGCCTGCGTGAGGTAATGAAGGGTAAAACAAATTGACGCACGTATAGCAGCGACGTTAAAATTGCTATCTCAAAGCAACGCTTTGTCTACCCTGATACTTTTGTTGTTTGCGGTAAGACAGAAATGTCCGAACATATTTCTCAGGCTATTACAAATCCAAAACTTATCGTTGAAGTACTATCTCCTTCAACAAGTTCCTACGATTGTGACGGCAAATTTAAGGCATATCAAAACCTCAGTTCTTTTCAAGAATACATTTTGATTTCACAAGAAAAAATCGAAGTTGACGTATTTTTCCGAGAACCCCAAAGTGATTTTTGGATGTACCGTTCTTACGCTTCATTGGAGGACGTTATTCACTTTAAATCAGTTAATGTCGAAGTCAGCGTTTCGGGTTTATATTTGAATTGGGAGGTTTCCATGATAACAGAAATTTAATAATATACTTTAGAGTGTGTTTTGGAATTTAAACATTTTGCATTAAAGTAAGAACCAGCTACCTTGTTATCGACTAAAACATAAGGTAATGAAAACAAATTTCTCTGAATTCTCTGATTCTCAGTGGGAAGGTA
>Ga0222709_1000220_pt1 | contig 17206 bp, 11 predicted proteins | sample AntAcemetage1692_FD_179822 | JGI IMG/M metagenome (GOLD analysis project Ga0222709, IMG submission 179822) | Saline water microbial communities from Ace Lake, Antarctica - #1692 | ecosystem: Environmental > Aquatic > Non-marine Saline and Alkaline > Saline | place: Antarctica: Ace Lake...
TGGCTCAATTTCAGGCGAAGGTTGTTCCGGGATGTAGAAAAAACAATATTATCGGCAGAAGCGATGTTACAAATAGCCTTTATCTCCTTTATTGTCAATAAACTATAAATCCAAAACATACTCTTACGTTGACTTGGTTATTTATGGAAGCCGAAAGATGATGAAAAATAATTTAATTTAAATTTTTTTTATATAAAAAATTCCTCTCTAAATTTACGGAGTTAAAGCAACCTCGTTTTAACTTATTCACCCACTATCCTTATTGGAAAACTATGAAGAAAATTAATTTACTTCTGCTTCGTAGTACGCGGCTATTTCTGTTGATTTTTATGATCAGCAGTAGCGTTGCGTATGCTCAAAAGTCAGTAGCCGGAAAGGTACTTGACGGAGATTTAAACACGGGTTTGCCCGGTGCAACGGTCCAGGTAAAAGGACAAAACAAAGGTACGGCAACTGATGCCGATGGTAATTTCAAAATTGACGTGGTTCCAACTGACGTACTCATTATTTCTTCGATTGGCTATTTAGCTAAGGAGATTAAAGTTGGGAATCAGTCGACGATAACGGTTACGCTCGCTTCTGATTCGCGTTCACTTGACGAAGTAATAGTTACTGGCTACGGTTCGCAAAGTAAACGTGATATCACGGGTGCTGTGGCAACGGTTGATATGAAAGCTGCTTTACAAGTTCCCGCCACTAACCTTGCTCAGGCAATTCAGGGTCGGGTTGCTGGTGTCAGCGTAAGTAATGAAAATGCTCCGGGTGGCGGAGTGATGGTTCGTATCCGTGGTTTCGGTACGATTAATGACAACTCGCCCCTTTACGTGATTGACGGTACGCCAACTAAAGGCAACCTTAACACCCTGAACTTGAACGATATTGAGTCCATGCAAGTATTGAAAGACGCTTCGGCGGCTTCAATCTATGGTTCACGTGCGGGTAATGGTGTGGTTATCATTACCACTAAAAAAGGTAAAGGCGGTAAGCCAAAACTTACGTATGATGCGTATTATGGTCAACAGAGACCAATCAAATACCTCGATTTATTGAATACGAAAGAGTACGCTGATTTACTCTGGGAGTCCCGGATTAATGCCCAAAACCCAGACCTATTGGTTGACGGTAGAATTGGTGATCCTTCCAAAATTGTTTACCCAAATATTCCGATGTTCGGTGGGCAGGTGGCAACCCCTGTTATCCCAGACTATATTCTCCCAGTTGGGGCGGTAGGAGCGGTTGATGAAACTAAGTATTCGCAAACCCCGAAAAACCTGATAACCAGAGCTAATAAGACGGGAACGAATTGGTTTGACGAAATTTTCAGTGCCGCACCTATCCAAAATCATCAGCTGGGTGTTTCAGGTGCTTCTGAGGTTGCACGCTACGCCATGTCAGTTGGCTATTTTGATCAGCAGGGTATCATGGACTTTACGAACTATAAGCGTATCACGCTTCGTACAAATACAGATTTTGTGGTGAATAAAAAACTTCGGGTTGGTGAAAACTTTCAAGTTGCTTACGGTTCGCGGGTTGGGCAGCCCAACGGCAATCAAAACGAAACTAACGCCGTGTCGTTAGCGTACCGGATGCCGCCAATTACGCCAGTTTATGATGTACAGGGTAATTTCGCTGGTTCGCCAACGGTATTAGATAACAGCCTGAACCCCGCTGCGTTCTTGAAGAACAATAGCAATAACGCTACGCAGGAAATCAGGCTATTTGGAAATGCGTACGCTGAATACGATATCCTTCCGAACCTGACCGCTAAAACGCAGTTTGGTATTGATTATAATACGTTTAACCTCAGGAACTACGTATTAAATAACAACTGGGATCCCGAGCCACGGGGTACGAACTCGCTGAATACTTCGAACAATTACGATTATTCTTGGACCTGGTACAACACCTTAACCTACACGAAGGACTTCGGTAAGAGTAGAATTACCGCTTTGGCAGGAACGGAGACCATCAAAAGCTATTTTGAGTTCTTCAACGCCGAGCGTTCTGGTTTTGCCGTGGATGATATTAGTAACCGCTATTTAAGTGCGGGTCGTGCAGGAATAAATAATGGCGGTGGTGCTTCTGAGTGGCGTTTGGCTTCTGAATTTGCCAAGTTGAATTACGCTTTTGATAATAAATACTTGGTAGATGTTACCGTTCGTCGGGACCGCTCAAGCCGCTTTGCGAAAGAATTTAGGACGGCAATTTTTCCTGCCGCTAGTGTGGGTTGGATAATTTCAAACGAGTCATTCCTGAAATCTGCCGATTGGCTTTCGTTCGCAAAACTTCGTTTTGGAATCGGGCAAACGGGTAATCAGGAGATTGGTAACTACAACGCGTTCTCCACCTTTGCTACATCGCCTGAGTCATCTTTTTATGACTTAAACGGTGCAAACACTTCATCGTTACCTGGTTATGAACTCGGTCAATTCGGAAACGCAAATGCAAAATGGGAAACAACTACTTCTCAAAATATTGGTTTAGATGCGAACTTTTTACAAAATAAACTGGAAGTGAACATCGATGTTTTTAGTCGTACTACTTCTGATATGTTGTTCCCAGTTGAAGTACAACTTACCCAAGGGGTTGCGGCAAACCCGTTCCAGAATATCGGAGAGATGACCAATAAAGGTTTTGAAATTGCCCTGAACTACGGAGAAACTAAGGGTGACTTCACTTATTCAATCGGTGGAAACTTCTCAACTTACCGTAATACCGTTACTAAAACAAACGGAAATCCTAATACGCAGTTTTTTGGTTTTTCTACTCGTCTTGCCCCAATGAGTGTAACCCAACAGGGATTCCCGCTTGCGTCATTCTTTGGCTATCAGATTGATGGTATTTTCCAGACGGATGCTCAGGGAGCAGAATACGCTACGCAATTTGGTGGTGGTCAGATGAATAAAGCGGGAGCATTTATTTTCCGCGATATTAATAATGACGGTATTATAAACGCCGCTGATCGCACAATTATCGGGAGTCCACACCCTGACTTCACGTACGGCGTTAACGGTAGCGTTGGCTATAAAAGCTTACGCCTCGATGTATTTGGGCAAGGTGTTCAAGGAAATCAATTATTTAATTACGTGAAATACTGGACGGACTTCCCAACTTTCGGAGGAAACCGCAGTCAACTGATGCTTGACAAATCTTGGAGACCTGGTATGACAGATGCCGTGTTACCAATTCCTCGTTCAAACGATGTAATTAGTTCAAATCCATCCACTTACTACGTAGAAGATGGCTCGTATTTCCGTTTGAAAAACGTGCAGTTGAATTACACAGTACCCGCTACGCTTATTTCAAAAGCAGGTTTAAGTAAGGCTGTGATTTACGTGCAGGCAACAAACCTTGCTACGATTACGAAATACTCGGGTTTAGATCCTGAGGTAAACTTGCGAAACTTCAACGCAGGTTCAGACCGTCAGATTGGTGTTGACGAAGGGTCTTATCCAGCTTTCCGTTCATTTAACGTGGGATTGAGTCTTAGCTTCTAACTTTTTATAAAAATATAAAAACAATGAAAAAGAGTTTAATAATTCTATCTACCCTCTTACTCGCAGGTGCAACCTCTTGCAGTGATGAGTTCCTCGATGTGCAGCCGTTAGGCGTATTAAGTGAGGCAAACTTAACAAATAAAATAGGTGTTGACCTTGTTTTGACGGGAGCCTATTCCTTAATGGATGGCGTACAGACCAACGTTGGCTCGCCATCTTCTGATTGGCAGGGTGCGGCAGATAACTGGGTGTACGGCTCAGTAGCTTCTGACGATGCTTATAAAGGGACAAATGCGGGTGATCAACCCGAAATATCGGTGATTGAGTCTTTTAACCACACGGCAGATTTACTTCACTTCCGTGGTAAGTGGCGGGCGGTTTATGACGGTGTAGCTCGGTCAAACGATGTTATCTTACTTACTGCCAAAGCTCAAGATATGTCAGAAAATGAAAGAAGGTTGGTAACTGCCCAAGCTCGTTTTTTAAGAGGACATTACCATTTTGAAGCACGTAAGATGTACAATAAAGTGCCTTACATTGACGACAAAACGTATAACCCTGCCGATGCGAACAGTACCAAAGTTTCGAATACTGACGAAATCTGGCCTAAAATTGAAGAAGATTTGAAGTTCGGTTACGATAACTTACCAGCCCGTTGGGCGGGTCAGCCCGGACGTGCCACCAAGTGGGCGGCGGCAGCCTTACTTGCCAAAGCACAGTTGTTCCAAGGGAAATACGCTTCGGCGAAAGTTATTCTGGAAGATATCGTTGCGAACGGAGGTTATAAATTGGTTGATAAATACCACGATAACTACCGAGCGGTGACTAATAACAATACGGAGTCCATTCTTGAAGTACAATATTCAGTAAATGACGGAGCCGCAATTTCTAACAACGGTAACCGTGGCGGAACGTTGAACTATCCTTATGGTGGTGGTGCATTGACAACTTGCTGCGGCTTTTTCCAACCATCGCAGAACTTAGTGAATAATTTCAAAACGGACGCCAACGGTTTGCCCGTTCTGAATTTTAATGCCCAAGACTTGCCGGGAGATGACTCTCAAACGTACACCGGTTCAATCGATCCGCGTTTGGATCACACCGTTGGCCGTGATGGAGTTCCGTATTTGGACTGGGGAATCCACAACCCGCAGTACATCCGTGACCGTGCTTACGCCGGACCATATTCGCCGAAAAAACAATCACCGTACAGATCGGAGAACGGCTCGTTAACTTGGTCTAATAACCCACGTCAAAATGCTAATAACTACCGTATCGTGAAGTTATCGCACGTGATGTTGTGGTTAGCAGAATGCGAAGTTGAAGTAGGTGACTTGAATAAAGCCCGTGCTTTGGTAAATCAACTCCGTAAGCGGGCAAGTAATCCTGAAGGTTTTGTGAAATTAGCTAGTGGACAACCTGCCGGAAATTACGTAGTGAATGAATACGCTGTCCAATGGACAGATAAAGATGAGGCGAGAAACGCCGTCCGAGTCGAACACCGCCTTGAATTTGCGATGGAAGGACACCGTTTCTTTGATTTAGTACGTTGGGGTATTGCGGATCAAACTATGAATAATTATTTGACTGTTGAGTCTACCAAACGTACCTACTTGCGGGGAGCGGCTTTTGTGAAAGGAAAACACGAATATTACCCAATCCCTAATCAGGAAATACTCAATAGCTCACTTGGTGGAACAGCCACGTTGAAGCAGAATAACGGGTATTAATTTATCCTTTTATTTGATTTTTAGTACGAACGCCATCCATCGAAAAATGGATGGCGTTTTTTGTTAGGTAATAGCAGAAACCCCGTCAGTGGTCAAAGACCCTGATGGCGGTTGATACAATATAGCGTTCTTGCCTTTTACTAAGCTGCTGCCGAGGTCTGCGACCGTCAGCAGGGATTGGACCTTTCAGCGGTTAATAGACCTTGAATAGCATTTTATTTAAAAACCTATTGCTTTGACCGCCCGATATTTAATCCCGACTTTTGTGTAAAAATAAATACCCGTTGAAAGATTTACTGCTCATTACCCCGCCTTTTACGCAACTTAATACACCATACCCCGCTACGGCGTACATCAAAGGTTTTCTAAATACAAAAGGTATTTCGGCGTTTCAAATGGATTTAGGAATTGAAGTAATTCTTCAACTTTTCTCTAAAAATGGATTGACCAAGGTCTTTGAGGAAGCGGCTGACTCCGACGCTTTGAACGAACCAAATAATCAACGCATTTACGCACTGCGGGAAGATTACTTGCAGACAATCGATAATGTTGTGGCGTTTCTGCAAGGAAAAAATCAAACCTTTGCTCGTCAGATTTGCAGTGATAATTATTTGCCGCAAGCTTCCCGTTTTGCTCAATTAGACGACATGGAATGGGCGTTCGGAACAATGGGCGTGCAGGATAAAGCCAAGCATTTAGCAACGCTCTACCTCGAAGATTTGTCCGATTTTATTGTAGCGTGCATCGACGAAAATTTTGGGTTTAGTCGCTACGCCGAACGTTTGGGGCGAAGTGCGAATGCCTTTGATGAACTGCACGAAAGTTTGCAATACAACCCGACTTATATTGATAGAATAACGCTCGAAATTTTGGCAGAAAAGCTAACGCAAGTTCAACCAAAACTCGTTTGTTTCTCCGTTCCTTTTCCGGGGAATTTGTACAGTGCCTTTCGTTGTGCTCAGTACATTAAAATGCATTATCCCGAAACAAAAATCGCGATGGGTGGCGGTTTTCCAAATACCGAATTACGCTCGGTTTCCGACGTGCGGGTGTTTGACTATTTTGATTATATTTCACTTGATGATGGTGAATTACCGCTTGAATTAGTCGTGAAAAGCGTCTTAGAAAACGATGATACGTCCACTGACTTTAAACGCACATTCGCTCGGCGAAACGATGAAGTAATTTACCTCAACCAAACGACTCGAAAAGACTATCGACAAAGCGAAGTTGGTACGCCAGATTACAGCGATTTGTTGCTTGATAAATATATTTCGGTCATCGAAATTGCCAACCCCATGCATAGCTTGTGGAGCGATGGTCGCTGGAATAAACTCACGATGGCTCACGGCTGCTATTGGGGGAAATGCACGTTCTGCGATGTATCCCTTGATTACATAAAACTCTACGAACCCATCGCTGCCCGAACCTTGGTGGATCGCATGGAAGAGCTGATTGCCCAAACGGGCGAAACTGGCTTTCACTTCGTGGACGAAGCCGCACCGCCCGCTTTGATGCGGGAACTGGCGTTGGAGATTCTACGACGAAAACTCACCGTTACGTGGTGGACGAATATCCGTTTTGAAAAACGGTTTACCCGCGATCTTTGTGTTTTGTTAAAAGCCTCCGGCTGCATCGCCGTTTCGGGTGGATTGGAAGTTGCTTCAGACCGTTTGTTGGTGTTGATTGATAAAGGCGTTACCGTAGAGCAAGTGGCACAAGTAACCCGTAACCTCACCGAAGCGGGTGTTATGGTGCACTCCTATCTTATGTACGGTTACCCGACGCAGACCGTGCAAGAAACAGTGGACAGCCTCGAAATGGTGCGGCAGTTGTTTGAATTAGGGGTATTGCAGTCGGGTTTTTGGCATCAATTTGCGTTGACGGCACACAGTCCGGTGGGATTAAACCCTGCCGAGTACGGCATTATTCCCGACTTGAAAGTCATTTCGTTTGCTAATAACGACGTTCAGTTTCGGGATAAAACGGGCATTGATCACGATAAATTTAGCTTTGGGTTAAAGAAGTCGTTGTTCAATTTTATGCACGGTGTTTGCTTCGATTATGAGCTGCAAGAATGGTTCGATTTCAAGATTCCCTGCACCACCATCCCGCCCGATTTTATCGAGAATTGCCTCGCCCAAGACGACGAATTTATGGTAAAGCCCGATGCTAAAATTGTGTGGTTGGGTAAAAATCCGCAAGTGCTAGAAAGCAAAAAGAAAAACACGCTCAAACTAATCATTCACGATAAAACCGAAAGCGTCGAAGTCTCTTTTGAAAAAGAAAAAGGCGAATGGCTACTGGAAGTATTGCCACGGCTGGCGGTTGCGAATAAGCAAAAAGTACTCACTTTTACCCAACTCAAAACTGATTATGAAACGCATTTTGAGCATTTTGAAATGCTTTGGTACGCAAAAGGAGTAAATACGTTGAGGGAATACGGGTTGTTGGTTTTGTGAGGATTAGCATAATTTTATCTAATTTGTAAATTCAACTTTTAATCTCCCTAAATGCACTCCTTAAAACTCCTTTTCCTTAGCGTACTTTTTACTTTCAACGTTGAAAATGTTGCCGTTTCGCAAACTCAAACGGATACCCTCAAAGTCCTGTTTGTGGGGAATAGTTACACCTATTATAACAATATGCCGCAGTTGGTTTCGATATTGTCGGATAGTACGGATACCAAATTAATAACTCGGAAAAGTACCGTGGGTGGTGTAACGCTCAAAAATCATTGGTTGGGGGAAAAAGGGCTGAAAACCAAAGAGATAATTGCCGCTGGTAATTATGATATTATCGTGATTCAGGGATACAGCATGGGTACAATTGACCACCCCGAAGATTTTAAAAAATATAGTAAGGAGCTGAGTGACTTTGTTAAAGAAAACGGTGCAAAACCCTACTTTTACATGACATGGGCTCGGGAACGAGTACCACAATATCAGGAAGAAATTACGAAAATGTACGAAGCGGTTGCTCGCGAAAACGGAGCGGAAGTTATCCCCGTCGGGAAGGCGTGGGAACTGGCACGTAATCTCCGACCAAATCTTGAACTGTTCGTTCCCGATGGTAGTCACCCTTCGGCAATTGGTTCTTTCTTAATCGCATCTGTTTTTACGAAGGCGTTTACGGGTGAACTTCCCAAATCATTACCGAGCCGTTTCACGATTACGGATGCTGACGGAGAATCTGTCTGGTTAATGGCTCCCGATGCGTTGGATATGGTATTCTGCATGAAAGTAGCGGAGGCGGTATTGGTTAAGTAAGTAGCTATTTGTCAAGTAGTTGAGCTATATTTTTCTAACTTAGGGTGTTAAATTCCTCAAATAATAACCAATGAAAAATATCTTCACCAAATCCGTGTCTGACGAAGTCATCGGACGAATCAACGCGTTAACACCGACTACACCACCGGAATGGGGTGAATGCTGGCCTACTGTAACGTAACGTACGACAGCAACCATTCTAAGCCCAACGTATTCGTGGGTTTGATGCTGCGTGCTTTTGTAAAAAAAAACGCGGTTGTGGGCAAAAGTCGTACAAAAAGAACCGCCGAGCCGCTCTCGTATTTCTGACAAACGATGTCCGCGATTTTGAAAAAGAGAAAAAAAGCTCGTTGATTATATTCAAAAAAACGCAGCAATTGGGCGAAGTTCACTGCGATAATAACTAGTCGCATTCGTTGGGTAAACTGACCATTACGGAGTGGAATAATATGTTTTACAAATACCTCAATCACCACCTGAAGCAGTTTGGGGTTTAAATCAGCATTAATTTATGAAATATAACGTAATAATAACCGGAGCATCTGGCATGATCGGTGAGGCTGTTCTATTGGAATGCCTCGAAAGTGAAACGATAGAAAAGGTGTTAGTAATCAACCGAAGTTCGATTAATCAGCAGCACGCGAAACTGGAGGAAGTACTGTTGAATGATTTTACAAATATAGCGTCGATAAAAGAGCAGTTAAGCGGTTATGACGGTTGCTTCTTTTGCATGGGAATTTCAGCAATGGGAAAAAGCGAAACAGAATACACCGAAATTACGTACGATACCGTAGCTGCGTTTGTCGATGTTTTACATGAGCTGAACCCTAGAATGGTGTTCAATTACGTTTCGGGACAAGGAACGGATAGTTCAGAAAAAGGTGGTTCTATGTGGGCACGCGTAAAAGGTAAATCTGAAAATAAAGTGCTCAATAAAGGCTTTAAAGACGCGTACGCTTTCCGCATTGGTGTAGTTATTCCCGAAAAAGGAATCAAATCAAGAACGAGTTGGTACCAGACTTTCTATTCAATTATGAGCCCATTTTATTCACTGTTGAAAAAGTCAAAGAATATCACTACAACTACTAAAGTCGGTTTGGCGATGATTAATACGCTGACAAATTCTTCCGAAAATAAACACTTGGAGAATCGCGACATAAACGAAATGGCAAAAAAACAGAAGATATTTTGAATCGCTTATGATTGTAACTAAAGGCATTAAATTAAAAAGTTTTCTTAGTTGGACGGGTCCACATTACCTCTGGTTATTGGGTTTAATGAGTGGAATCGCCTCATTATATCGCGAAGGATATATCTCATTTATTATCCCATGGTTACCCATTTCGGTTATTGGTACTGCCGTGGCGTTTTATGTCGGTTTTAAAAATAACCAAGCCTACGACCGGATGTGGGAAGCCCGCAAAATATGGGGCGGAATCGTGAACGATAGCCGAACTTGGGGGATGATGATTGATGGTTTTGTAACCACTCACTTTACGGATACAAAAGTGAGTGATTCTGAAATAGACGAAACTAAAAAGCGACTCATTTACCGCCATATTGCGTGGCTTTACGCCCACCGTAGTCAACTTTTAATTTCTACTGAATGGGAGCACGCGAGTCAGGGAGGACACGTAGGACGAACCGCCAAAATGTATCAGAAAAAGTTTGGAGTTGGGTTAATAGACGATGACGTTACACTCACAGAACTCACTCGATTCTTGCCTGAAGTAGAGTATAAGCGGCTAATAGCTCACGCAAATACAGCTACGCAAATTATCAACGAACAATCGCGGGACTTGAAAGCTTTGCGGGAGAAGAACTTAATTGAAGATTTTCGACATATGGAATTGATGGGTGTCCTGCGTAGCTTCTACGAATTTCAAGGAAAAAACGAACGCATTAAGAAGTTCCCTTTACCACGTCAGTACGCAAATATTAGTCGGATTTTTGTTGGAGTATTCATTGCATTACTGCCGTTCAGCATGATTCCTGAGTTAATGAAGTTGGATGAATTGGGTTTTTGGCTTTCCATTCCAATTACCGCTTTGATTGGTTGGGTTTACGTGATGATGGAAATTGTGGGTGACTATACCGAAAATCCGTTTCAGGGCATGGCGAATGATATTCCGATGCTTTCACTTTGTCGAGTTATTGAAATTGATCTGCGAGAAATGTTGGGAGAAACCGATTTGCCGCCGAGCATTGAGTCTGTAAGTGGTGTGTTGATGTAATCAGCGATATCAATCAAAATAACCTGATCATCCCGAATGATAAAATCAATCATAATTCGGTATTGCACATTAATACTCACTGAGTAATATTCTTGCAAATTACCCTTTAACTTATGTAGTTGTAAGGTAGGATGACAAGGATTGGATTCAAGCATCGAAACTGACTTAGCACACCGATTTTTATTTCAGGATATTGCTTTTTGAACTTCTTAAAGCTTCGTTTGTATGTTTTGTAGAAATTATTTTAATCATTCCACAAGCGTTTCATGTGTTCTTCGGCAGTTTCTGTTACGTAATTTCTGTCCTTAATACCTTGTTTAACTTTTTTTAGGGTGTAATCAGGTTGTGCTTCACGTAATTCGTCGTAATCTTCCACCCGCATCATAATATACTTCCCTTTACCACGAACAGTAATACCTATCCGGTCAAGGTTTTCGAGTGCTTCGTCAAAGACTTTTATTCCTTTGGTTTTTAAATCGTTCGCTGCAATCATAATTTAATCGTATTAATAGTACGATTAAATTTTTTGACAATAAATAAAGCTTCCGGAATGAATTTCCTGATGAGCGTTCTTTGTTCCACATGAATACAGTTTTTACTCATAATGAAAAATATTACGCTAAAAGGATTTCTCAAAAAAAGTGGCATCGCGATTTTACTTTTTGTGCTGCTGCTTGGAGCATGGATTACTTACTTTCTACTGACTACCGAGCCGCCGATTACGCAAGGCGAAGTGTTGTACGACGTGGAATACAAAAGTGGTCGTACGCTTGATGTTTACCAACCTACAAAGAAAGTTTACGATAAAACTCCCGTAGTGTTTTTTATTCACGGCGGAGCGTGGATTGGTGGACGAAAAGAGGCAATTAATATGACTCGTTTTGGCGGAGCCGTGAATATGTTGCGGGAAAGCGGTTACACTGTAATCAGTCCTGCGTATACACTTGCTGAGGAGGGAAGAAGTCCTTTCCCTGATTGTGTAAATGACGTTACCGACGCCGTGGAGTGGACGAGGGTAAATGCGGATAAGTATGGTTTTGATGTTGATAACTTTGGGATTATCGGGGAATCTGCGGGCGGGCATATCGCGATGATGAATGCTTTTCCTGACTCGGCTTCTTTTAACGAAGACTACCGGAAGGTAGACTTTACTTACCTAATTGATGTGTATGGTCCGACGAAATTAGAGGGTATTTACCACAGTAAATTAGCCGATAGCTTGGACGTGATTTTGACAAAACTTCCCGAGATAATCAGGGCAAAATTCAATATGGCAAATTACCTTTTTGGCTTCGACCCGAAAGGTGATACTACGCGTGCTAACGCCATAATGAAGCTGTATTCGCCCATCAATTACGTTACTAAAAACGTACCGCCCGTTCTAATTATCCACGGAACGGCAGATATTGTCGTACCATTTGAGCAATCTTTGTTATTAATCGAAAAATTATGCCGGGTGAACGCCAAAATCGAATTTCATAGTATAGAAGACGTTAACCACGGTTTTATTGGAATTACAGACAAGCAGTTACAGGACGTACAAAATCGGGTTGCGGAATTTGTGAAGCGGAATTATCGGGAGAATTGATTTAAGCAGGTGGGGTTTCTATCTATCCAATCCCGTGTTTTATCGTTATTTAGGTAGTTGGGGTTAAACTTAGTTATCAAATGAGAGTCACATACAAAATGCAAAAAATATGAGACTCCTTCTGATAACCACTTTTATATTTACTGCCTTTTTATCAAACGCACAATATTCAATATCTGCTAAGGTTGTTGACTCTTCTGATAAAATGGGTGTGGCTTTAGCTGGTGTGATACTCACTTCTACAGCTGATTCTAAAAATCAATATGTTGGATTCACGACCGTAGGTGGCGATTTGCAATTAGCGGATGTTTTGCCCGGTAAATATGCGTTGCAAGTGACTTCAATTGGTTACGAGACGCTGAGAAAGGAAATAGTAGTTAGAAACAAAGACCTTAATTTGGGTACGTTATTAATGACTACTTTTTCTATAATGACTGACGAAGTAGAGGTTAAAGCCAAGCAAATTCGGGTACAAATGAAAGGCGATACCACGCAATTTAACGCCGATGCGTACAAAGTAAATCCTGATGCTACCGCCGAAGACTTAATCAGAAAGATGCCGGGCGTCGAAGTTATAAACGGAATTGTAAAAGCACAAGGTGAAAATGTAAAACGGGTGCTGATTGATGGAAAAGAGTTTTTTGGGAACGATCCATCTTTAGCTCTTAAAAATCTCCCTGCCGAAATTATTCAAAAAATCGAGGTGTTTGATCGTCAGTCTGACCAATCGCAATTTTCAGGATTCGATGATGGAAACACTGAAAAGACGATTAATATTGTTACCCGAAGTGGAAAAAGTAACGGGGAGTTTGGGAAGGTTTACGCTGGCTACAGTCTTGATAATCGTCACTTAGCAGGTGGAAGTATGAATTACTTTAAAGGGGATACCCGACTTTCGATTATCGGGCTGTCTAATAACGTAAACCAACAAAATTTTGCTTCTGACGACTTGCTTGGTGTATTGGGAGCATCAGGAAATTCGGGTGGACGCAGGCGTGGAGGAAGAGGTGGTTCTTCTTCTGCTGGAAACCCAAATGATTTCTTGGTGAATGGTCAGGGAGGAATAACGTCAACCAATGCTTTGGGTTTGAACTATATTGATAAATGGGGTGATAAAATCGAAATTTCGGCGAGTTACTTTTTCAATCAAATGAGCAACGTATCCATTGACACCTTGGAACGCGTCACGTTCATAGACGAAGCGAACCGTCAGTTTTATAATGAGTCTGGGAACAGTTCAAACACCAATTATAATCACCGCATAAGCTCACGGATTGAGTACAATATTAATAAGCGTAATGCCATTATTTTTACTCCGAATATCAGTTTCCAGTCAAACCAAAACACTGATTTCTTTACGGGGCAGACAGATTTATCAACTGGTGAAATGCTCAATACTATTTTCTCAAATCAGCGTTCGATGAGAAGCTCCTACAACCTGAGGGCTAATTTAACGTACCGCTACCGTTTCAAAAAACGCGGACGGACATTCTCCGTCGGTGTGGGGGCAAATACCAAAACGAGTACTGGAGACGGTGCACTCCTCTCTGAAAACGAAACCTTCTCGACCCGCCCTCGTTTCACTGCAATTGATCAGGTAAACGAAAGTAACGTAGTGAATGATTCCTACTCGGTCCGGGCAGATTATTCCGAGCCACTCGGCGAAAATAGTCAGTTGAGATTTGGCTATGAAGGTAAGTTCAATATTAATGAATCCGACCGAAAGACATTTGATAAAGAGGTAGTCAGTAATACGTATAACAGTCTAAACCCTATTCTGAGTAACTTCTTCCTGAATGATTATAACACTAATGCCGGGAGTATTTCGTACCGATATTCGCAGCGTCGAAAACTCACACTTTCGGTTAGTCTAGACTTACAACAGGCTAATTTAAATTCAAACCAAGTATTTCCTAATGAATTAAAAATCAGCCGTACGTTTACAAACTTACTACCTTCTGCATTTTTTAGGTATCAAATATCCCCAACAAAGAACCTGCGTGCCTTCTATCGTTCGTTTACGAGTGCTCCGTCAATAACGCAATTGCAAAATGTTGTAAATAATAGTAATCCGTTACAACTTCAGGCAGGAAACCCTGATTTGAATCAGGAATTTTCGCAGTTCTTCACAACTCGTTATAACAGCATTAATACCGAACAAGCAACCAGTTTTTTTGCTTATCTCACCGCCGGACTCACGAACAATAATATCTCAAACGGCGTGTTTACCGCTACTAAAGATACGCTATTTCGGAGCGTTCCGTTGGTGCGTGGTTCTCAATTGACCCTACCTATCAATTACGGGACGGCGTGGAACATTCGCTCGTTTATAACTTATGGTTCTCCGTTAGCGTTTATAAAATCAAACATCAATTTTAACTTTGCAGTAGATTATTCTAAAACGCCAACCTTACTAAACGGCAACGAAAATATTTCGGATAACCTTGGATTAAAAATGGGTTTAGTGGTGGGAAGTAATATCTCTCAATATGTTGACCTCACGGTGTCGTATAATGGTGGATATAATATTATCAATAACTCGCTTAATCCTCAATTGAATAACAACTACTATTCTCAGAACGTAGGTTTGAAGCTTAATTTGCTCAGCACAAAAGGCCTTTTCTTTAGCACGGAGGGAATCAATACGCTGTACAGTGGCTTGAATGATTTTGATCAAAATTTCACGTTGCTAAACGTAAGCGTCGGTCAGAAATTCCTGACAAGTCAACGGGGCGAACTCAAACTTACCATCTTTGATATCATGAATCAAAATACGAGTGTGAACCGCTCAGTCACCGAATCTTACATTGAAGATAGTCGTTCGTTGGTGCTTAACCGCTATTTTATGATGTCGTTCACGTACACCATTCGGAATTTTAGATAAGGAATGGTTTTCTAACTAATTCTATAGATATTAGAGAAGTTTTTGTATTATTTGTCGTGAAGAAAAAGGCTTACGTACTTCTTGTGCTGCTTTTGGGAACTTTTATAATCCCCGAAACAGTATCGGCATGTCAAGAAATGTCGGAAGAAAGTGCTGAATCTTGTGAGGTGGATAATTCAGGAAATGGTGAAAAGCAAAGCACCTGTGAAAAAGAGTGTTGTAAAAAAGACGACTCTGAAAAAGTTTCCGAACAAAAACACGACTGCGACGGAAGCTGTCAGGGAAATTGCCATCAGGTATTGACCCACTTTAACTTTGCGTTGCCAACATCAACTACTGATATTAAATACAACGCAGATTTCTTCTTTCGTAAAGACAATTTCTATTTTCTAAGAACCCAAACTTCTTCGGGTTTTTACTTCATTTGGACTCCCCCCAATATAAATTCTTGAAATAATTTCAAGAACGAACTACGTTCTATTCGAAGGATTTTTAATTCCTTGATGTAATTATTTTTTCAATGAAAAGCAGCCATTTGAGCCGCAAGGACTTTTTTGAAAGTCTGGGGATAAGTGCGTTGGTACTGTACCGTGGGAATACAATATTGATTTCTTGTAACAATATAGATACTTCACTCATTGGTTTTCTGCCCGATGAATTCAGCAATTTGTTACGGATTCCGCAAATACCTTCTGCCACCGGAAAATTAACGGTAATGTACGGACAAGGCGGTCTTGGCTTGGCTGAAAAAGTCTTTCGCAGATGAGTAAACTCAATGGTGAACTTTACTATAAATTCAAGGTAGACTAGCAAGTGGGAATGAACTGATATCACTTGCTTCTGCTGCTATAATCTTGAATACGAAGATGACGGTATGATGCTCAACTTTGAAGTAGTTTAGAAAGGTGTGAGAAATAGGAGGGGAGGTTGGAGCAGCGTAAAACGCTAAAAAGTAATGGCGTTAAATTTCAAATACTACAAGTAGTAAATCAATTTAAAAGCAAAAATAAAATGAACACAATAAGTAAGATAATCACAATTATATTCCTTTTAGCAACGCAAATTGGTTTTGCCCAAATCAAAAATGCAAAGACCGAAACCGTTAAAATTTACGGTAATTGCGGTGGTTGCGAAAAGACCATCGAAAAGGCGGGAAACCTAAAAAAGGAAGCTACGGTAGACTGGAATAAAGATACTAAGTTGGCAACTATTACGTACAACACGAATAAAACAAACCGCGACGAAATCCTGAAACGGATTGCCCTCGTTGGATACGACAGCGATACCTACCTCGCCCCCGAAGCTTCGTACGAAAAACTGGCAAAGTGCTGTCAGTATGACCGCACGGCTAAGAGTGAATCAATAGCGGAAATGCCCGAAATGAGCCACGCTGCGATGAATCATTCAATGATTGATGCTCCGCAAACGTCAGTCGGTGAGAACAACTTGAAGCAAGTATTTAGCCATTATTTTGAACTTAAAGATGCGTTGGTTGCTTCGGATGCCGGAAGTTCGGCGAAGCACGCTACTACGCTCCAAATGGCATTATTGAAAGTGGAAATGAATAAACTGACCGACGAATCGCATCAGGTTTGGATGAAAGTTATGAAGCCACTTACTCAAAATGCCAAAGTAATTGCGGGTACAAACGACGTAAAAAAGCAGCGTCGGGCATTTATCAATTTATCTGCGGATATGTACGAGTTAATGAAAGCTTCCAAGGTTGACGAACCCGTTTACGTGCAATTCTGCCCGATGGCAAATAATGGCGAAGGAGCCAATTGGTTGAGTAAAGAAAGTGCCGTTGAAAATCCGTATTACGGTTCAATGATGCTGACGTGCGGTAGTGTAAAAGAAACAATCAAATAAACTTTAGATTACTCGTGGTGCATTTGTAGAATATTGAAAAAAGCTGTTCATTTTGGCTACTAAAAGCCGTATATTTATTTGACTAGCAATCATCTAAATACAAATGAACAACTTTATCGAAAGTTACGGACAAAT
>Ga0222709_1000223_pt1 | contig 17006 bp, 16 predicted proteins | sample AntAcemetage1692_FD_179822 | JGI IMG/M metagenome (GOLD analysis project Ga0222709, IMG submission 179822) | Saline water microbial communities from Ace Lake, Antarctica - #1692 | ecosystem: Environmental > Aquatic > Non-marine Saline and Alkaline > Saline | place: Antarctica: Ace Lake...
ACCTTCCCACTGAGAATCAGAGAATTCAGAGAAATTTGTTTTCATTACCTTATGTTTTAGTCGATAACAAGGTAGCTGGTTCTTACTTTAATGCAAAATGTTTAAATTCCAAAACACACTCTTAACTCGTTGACTTTGGGTAAGAAATACTTTCTCAAGCAGTTTTTTTGGAAAGCCTCTTGCGTAAACGGCTCAAGGATTCTGGGGTCATACCTAAATAACTGGCAATTTGATATTGCGGTACTTTTTGAACTAACTCCGGTCGGTTTTTGATAAAATCTAAGTACCGCTCTTCGGAAGACATCATTTTATAGTCAGCGAAATGAGTTTGCAAATTGCTCATCATCACCTCCGAGATTATCCGGCAAACTGAATCAAATTGCGGATGCTTCTTGAGCATTTCGGCTTCGTGTTCGGGCGTACCTACACTTACGGTAGTGTCTTCAACGCATTCTAAATAATGCCCAGATGGGATATTCTTACCGTAATTGATAATTGTGACTGGCTGTTCTTCCGTGTAAAAATCAATGGTCTTTTCCTCACCGTCTTGCATGATATAATCGCGTAGGCAACCTTTCAATACCAAAAAACTCTCCTTGGAGACTTGATCTGCTGTTAAAAGAATTTCGCCCTTTTTATGATGACGGATAACGGTACTCTCAACGACTACCAATTTGAGCTCAACTGGTAATTCCATGTATTTCGAGATGTATTTTACTAACTCGTTTTCCATAATATTAGAAGTTCAACAACCTTTTTTTTTGAAAATGGAGTAGTCTTAAATAAATACCTGAAGAAAAAACGAAGTCCAAGATGAATTAAATTTTGCGAATTTACGCTAAAACTTCCAGTGCCCGCTCTGCCGCTTTTTCTTCTTTCCAGTTCTTCCACTTTTCGCCCAAGAGTTTGGTCATGCCTCGGTCAACAATCTGATGACGTGCTATATTATAACCACCTTTTACGAAGGTAAACATAGAGTCATTTGCTCGAAGTGCCAGACTGAACCCACCGTCAATGTACCGGATATGATGCCACCAAAGGCTCGGCATAAATACTGTTTCTCCGTGTCCGATTGTTGCTTCGTAGCCAGTCAATTTTTTTGCGGCGGGGAATTTATCAAAATCAGGGTTCTCTGGGTCGAAATGGCTCATCACCGTAAATGGGTGACGGTAGAGTTTTTTACTCTCCTTTGGAGAGAAAAGAATTACCTTTTTACGGGTATGAAACTGCGTCAAAAATACATTTGAGCAGTCCATGTCGTAGTGTAAGTTGGTGACAGAGTCTCGCCCACCAAAAAATACAAACTTATAATTTTTAATGAACCCGTCCATGATAGTTGGATAGCGGATATCGTCACCAAGCTCAGGTATTTTCTTGAAAATATCAAAGATGAAAATACGTAAATCTACGGGTTTATTGGATTTTATCAAATCCAGATATTCACCAAATTTCATAGTTTTGGCTATCTGAAAATACTTTTTTGGATCGTGGTAATTTTTATCTATTAAAGGCACCTCTAAATCCCCGTGATTAGCTTTCAGCCATTCAAATGACCATTTTTGGGCGGCGGGCCAGTCCTTTACTAAATCTGTAAATATTACAGGACGTTTTGGTTTAAGGTAGTTCTCGATGAACTCTTCCCTTGTTAATTTGGTACGTCTGTCAATTGGTTTTAATGTCATGGCGATAACCCAATTAAAGTTAATACTAATTCTTTAAGTCACTCCCGTTTCCCCATTCAAACGTAAATTGAGCTACTTTAATTTCAGTAAGTGTGATATTTTATTCTTATCTAGCGTTACTAGACCACGTCTAAATTAATTTACGATGCGATTACTTATTAGGTTGCTTACTATTGGATTGCTACTCATGGGAGGATTTTACTTTTGGAAGAAAGTAGGGTCTTTTGATATATTTGGAGTTAATGAAGTTGAAACCACGCATAATATTGTTCTTGAAAAAATGCAAACACTCGGGCAAGTAGAGTTGGCAAAATATACGTTCAAAGATGTGGTGGAACAAAAACTAACGAGAGATTACCTTCCCGACCCAAAAGCAATATTGATTGTGCAGGGGGAAGCAATTGGCTGCATAGATTTGCAAAAAATTACGATGGATAACATCTTTGTAAAAGGCGATACGCTAATAATACGGATGCCTGATCCAAATTTGTGCAACTATAAAATTGATCACCAGAAGTCAAAGATATATCATACTGAATATGCTTTCATGAATGAGCAATTACTGATTGACGAAGCGTACAAACGAGCCGAAGACCAAATTTACGAAACGGCGTTGCAATCTGGTATTTTGGAACAGACAAAGAAGAACGCCGAATTGGTGCTAAAACCCTTATTTGAAAGCCTGACCGGAAAGCACGTGATATTGCGTTACGGAATGACGGCGGAATTAAGTAGACCAAGGTGAGGGCAAGAAGGGGTATTATTAAAGTCAATTGTAGTGGTCTGTGGAAATATTATCGAATAAGAAATCACTGAATAGATGTTCAAACTAATAGCGAAGTCGTTCTACCTGACGTTAGAAAACCGTACTTTATTGTTTCTGGTTTACGCCGTAAATCTCGTATTTGGGTTGGTCGTTACCTCGTTTTTTTACAAAATACTCATTACCGAAGCGAGAGGGAGTATTGTTCTTAATCAATTGATTGCTGATTTTGACTATATGGTTTTTTCAGACTTCATGCGGATTCACGGTAGTGCGTTCAGTCCGGTAGGACTTTCTGTCTTTTCTCTGGGTGGACTATATTATATCGTAAATATTTTCATTGCGGGTGGAATTTTTCATCAGTATAAGTACGGAGGTCCAAAGCTCCAGTTTAAAGGTTTTTTCAAATCAGGTCTATCGCTCTTTGGAAAGTATTTGCTGTTGGAAATGATTGTTTTTCTCTTGGGAATCTTCGTCTTAGCTTTTTCGGGAATCTTAATTCTTGTCTTTGTAAATATTGCGGAAGGCGGGAGCGAGCGGGACTATATTTTGTGGATGATGCCCCCTTTGACGATGTTGGTTTTTATGTTAAGCGTTCTAACTGTTATCAGTGATTATGCCCGCTACCTCATTTTTGAGAACAGGCGATTGAATCCCGCTACGGGGTTCGGGAGCGGAGTCTTTTACGTACTCAAGAACTTCAAAACGGTGGGTATTTATTGGCTTATTTCAGGAGGGGGTATTTTAGTTGTACTGATTTATATGTTGATAGATTCAATAATCGGAATGCGGAGTGAACTCACTATTTTGATGATGATTATTATTCAACAACTTATGGTCTTTGGGCGTGCTTTTGTGAAAAACTGGAATTACGCGTTGGTGCATACTTTTTACGTGAATAATCCGGTTGCATTTATAGACAATAATGAAGCTGAACTTACTGATACCGGTGACGACAAACCTTCGGAAGCTGATTAACGTTAAGGGGGGAGACAGGCTAGAAGTAGCCTTACAAAAATTGGAATTTAAAAAATTATAAAATATGGAAGAGGCAATTATAAACAGGGTAGTCACTAGTGGTCTGATAACTTTTGATTTGGCTGAATATTACCACAGAGGTGAACGAATTATTTACGATCTGAAAGATAATCTTTTTATGGGAATGATTCTGAAAGAGAAAGACTTTCGTGAATTTCTGAAAGGTCATGATTGGATACAATACGAAGGTAAAAACGTAGCCATTACGTGCAGCGAAGATGCTATTATACCAACGTGGGCGTATATGCTCCTAACGCTAAAACTCGAACCGTACGCTAATTGTGTAGTTTTCGGAAGTCTCAATGATCTGGAGAAAAAGCTATTTGATGAAGCTTTGGGGAAAGTGAACTTTGATGAATTTATCGACAAACGAGTCGTGGTGAAAGGTTGCGGAGAATTACCCATTCCTACGAATACTTATGTAGAATTGACTCGTAAACTACAGCCCTACGTAAAGAGTATGATGTTTGGCGAACCGTGCAGTACGGTACCACTTTACAAGAAGCCTAAAGTGTAACTTGTACGTGTTTTATATCAGAATGATATGAATTCAGGAATTCAACTAATGGGAATTAGTATTTCTTGAACGACTCTTCTCCGTACCAATATAAAGAAGTAAAATCAAGGTTGGTCTCATTTCGTAATGGGTATAATAGTGCTAAAAAAGAGGTAACCGTTCCTATGGTATAGTATGTATTTTCTCTTAGGTTATTGAGTGCCAATTAAGAGCGTTGAGTTTCTACTATAATGATTCTGCAACAGCCGAAAATTGTGTTTTAGAAGTTGGTTGTAACTCTTAAATTTATCTGTTAACTCATTTTCTGCCAAGAATCATTTTCGGACGGTTATTCGTTTGTTAACTTTGTACTTTCTGAACCATTAATTGTAGCACCTTGAAAAAAGTAGTTTTAGCTTACAGCGGAGGGCTTGATACCTCGTTTTGTGTAAAATACCTCACCGAAGAAAAAGGTATGGAAGTCCATTCTATATTGGTAGATACGGGCGGTTTTACCGAAGCCGAAATGGCTGATATTGAGAAAAAAGCCTACGAGCTAGGCGTAAAAACTCATCACGCTGCTCACGTTGCGGATAAATACTACCAAGAGTGCATTCGGTTTTTGATTTACGGAAATATCCTGAAGAATAATACGTACCCGCTTTCGGTGAGTGCCGAGCGGATTTTTCAGGCAATGGCGGTTGCAGAATACGCCAAAGAACTCGGAGCTAATGCCATTGCTCACGGAAGTACTGGAGCTGGAAATGATCAGGTTCGTTTTGATATGGCATTCCGAATCATCGTTCCCGAAGCCGAAATTATTACGCCTATTCGGGATTTGAAACTATCACGAGAAGACGAAATCGAATTCCTGAAAAAGAAGGGCGTAGTGCGGGAATGGCACAAGTCAACCTATTCGATAAATCAAGGACTGTGGGGAACATCCGTTGGTGGAAAAGAAACGCTTAACTCGTGGGATTACCTGCCCGAATCAGCTTTCCCAACTCAACAAACCGAAACCGAAGCCAAAGAAATTATCCTGACTTTTGAAAAAGGTGAACTCAAAGGCGTAGCCGGAGAATCGTTTGAAAACCCCGTGGACGCCATTCGTGCGTTGCACAAACTGGCGAGCGTTTACGGAATCGGGCGGGATATTCACGTCGGAGACACGATTATTGGTATCAAAGGACGAGTCGGTTTTGAAGCCGCCGCTCCGTTGATTATCATCAAAGCCCACCATTTACTCGAAAAGCACGTACTCACCAAGTGGCAACAATACTGGAAACAGAACCTCGCTGAATGGTACGGCATGCACCTCCATGAAGGACAATTTAACGAACCTGTTTTGCGAGATATGGAGCAATTTATGGAAAGCACCCAAGCCCACGTAACTGGAGACGTACGCGTTCAACTTGCCCCAAAAACTTTCAATGTCATGGGTATAAAGTCCGACTATGATTTAATGTCACCAGTATTTGGTAGCTACGGCGAAATGAATAATGCTTGGAGTGGTGACGATGTACGTGGTTTCACCAAAATTGCTTCTAACCAAGTTATGATTTATGAGAAAGTGAAGGAGTTGGCCGAGAAGAAGTCTTGATGATGGCTTCTTTGACTGTTTCGAAGGGAGGTATTTAGCTATTACTGTATGGTATGGCTGTTAAATTCGAGCGGAGTCGAGAATCTTTATCTGTCTTAATCGCACCGCTTTTTAAATTGCAAAAAAACGTTGATATGAAAGCTATAACATCAGCTTACTTCCTGTGGGTAAATACCTTGTTGGTGTAGCAAAAAAGAGATTTGTAAAGCAGTAGATAGAATCATTAGTCGAAAACCTCCTCCCTTCCCATCGTTGGGGGAGGGGTTCTACCCCAACGGCAAATAAATCTTATTCACCATTTCGTCGTATTCTTTACGGGCATCACTGCGGGTGGTGATGCCGCCGCCGCTTTTAAAGAAAAATTGTCCGTTTCGTTTTTCAATGAATCGAATCATGACGGCGGAGTTCAAACGTTCGCCGTCAAAAACTCCGAAAATACCTGTATAAAAACCACGTTTGCCATTTTCGTAGGTCAGTTTCTCAGCTTCCTGAATAATACTTACGGTTTTATTTTTTGGAGCTCCCGAAATTGATCCGGCGGGTAAGAGTTTCTCGAAAATATCACCAATGTTATCCTTCCAATCTTTGGGTAATTGCCCGCAGACTTCTGAGCTGACTTGTAATAATTCTTGTCCGTCGTCTTTTTGGATTTTTTCTAAATACCGAAATCGCTCGACCCACACTTTGTTACAAATCCTGCTTAAATCATTCCGAATTAAATCAACAATTGTCGTGTGTTCGTACTTTTCTTTTAAATCATTTAAGATAAGTTGTTCCGCATTTGGCAGTTTTGCGTCAATTGTTCCTTTCATCGGGAAAGAAGAAACCTTCCCTTTGGGCGTAATCTGAACGAATGTTTCGGGGGAATAACACAGGAAATTATCTTTGACGAACAGCTTGTATTTCGCTCGTGCTTTTGCGAAGACTTCTTCCATCGAAGTACCCAACTCAATTGGAGTTTCGACGGTTAAGTTTGTTAGAAAGCTATTCCCGTAATTCAGGCTTTCTTTTACTAAATCGAAGGCTTTCTGATACGCTAAAAAGGGTAGGGGCGATTTATTAAGAATGGACTTCGCTTTCTTCTCTTCTGAGAAACGGTGGTCGTTGAGGTGGCGGGGGAGGGTCGCAGACGCTTCATAATTCCGACACTCCCAAAACTCATCGTCCATAGAATATTGAATAACTGCATTATCTACTTCGTGCAGTTCCATCACAAACGGACGTTGCATTTCGAAGTCGATTATAAACAAAAATGGAAGACGTTGCCTTCCATTTTTGTTGAGTTGATTTATGAATTCTTTACTCAATTCTTGCGTATTAGTTTAACTGGGATTAATCAAGCGTACTCTTCAATTGGAATACACGAGCAAACTAAATTGCGGTCTCCGTAAGCAGAGTCAATGCGACTTACTGACGGCCAAAATTTGTCAAATTGCTGTCTATCCGTTGGGAAAGCGGCTTTTTGACGGGAATATGGTAATGTCCATTCTTCGACAGTAATTGTCCGCATGGTGTGCGGAGAATTTACTAAAACGTTGTTGTCCTGTTCGTAATCACCATTTTCGATTTCTCGAATTTCTTCCCGAATCATTATCAAAGCGTCGCAGAAGCGATCGATTTCTTCTTTCGATTCAGATTCTGTTGGCTCAATCATCAATGTTCCGGCAACTGGGAATGAAACCGTTGGTGCGTGAAAACCGTAGTCCATTAATCGCTTTGCGATATCTTCAACTTCAACACCCGCAGAAACTTTGAACGGTCGGCAATCCACAATCATTTCGTGAGCAGCCCGTCCGTTTTTACCCGTGTATAAAATCTCGAAACTTCCCGCCAAACGTTCTTTGATATAATTGGCGTTCAGGATGGCGTATTTTGTGGCCGTAGTCAAGCCTTCGCCGCCCATCATGGCAATATAAGCGTAAGAAATTGGTAAGATACTCGCACTTCCGTAAGGAGCTGCTGAGATGGAATTGATACCCTTTTCGCCGCCCATTTTCACCACCACGTGGGTTGGTAAGAACGGTGCTAAATCTGCCACAACGCCAATTGGTCCCATTCCGGGTCCGCCGCCGCCGTGCGGAATGCAGAAGGTTTTGTGAAGGTTCAAGTGGCAAACATCCGCTCCGATACACGCTGGAGAAGTTAAACCAACCTGAGCGTTCATATTAGCTCCGTCCATGTAAACCCGTCCGCCGTGTTCGTGAATTAAGGCACAAATTTCTTTGATAGATTCCTCAAAAACACCGTGCGTAGATGGGTATGTAACCATCAAAGCTGCAAGATTACCAGAATGTTCTTCTGTTTTCTCGCGTAAGTCGTCTAAGTCAATATTTCCTTGTTCGTCGCATTTTGTAACCACGACTTTCATTCCTGCCATAACGGCGGATGCTGGATTTGTACCGTGAGCCGACGAAGGAATCAACGCAATATTACGGTGCGACTCGTTACGGTCTGCGTGGTACGCCCGAATGACCATTAAACCTGTGTACTCACCTTGTGCTCCTGAATTTGGCTGCAATGACATTGCGGCAAAACCCGTGACCTCACAAAGCCAATCGTTTAAGTTGCTGAATATTTCGGTGTAACCCTCGGTTTGATTAGCAGGGGCAAATGGGTGCATATTTCCAATTTCGGGCCACGTAACTGGAATCATTTCGGCGGTTGCATTAAGTTTCATTGTGCAACTTCCTAAAGAAATCATCGAGTGAACGAGCGAGAGGTCTTTGCTCTCCAAAGATTTTAGGTAACGCAACATTTCGTGTTCCGTGTGGTGCGTACTGAAAACCGGATGCGTCATGTACTCGGTTTTACGAGCCAAATTACTGCTGAATTCGGCTTCTAATTCACCTTTCAGATTCATTAATACTTTTTGACCTTTCGCTTCGGCAAAAATTTCGAGCAACTCAGCAACGTCATCTAAGGTTTTGGTTTCGTCAAAACTTACGGAAACATTTTCCGTGCCGTGATAACGTAAGTTTACGCCTTTGCTTTCCGCAATTTCTCGCAGTTTTGCATTATCCGAAACGTCCAATGTGATGGTATCAAAGTAGCTAGAGGTTAATACGCGGTAATCTAAACCTTGTACGGAATTGGCGAAGAACTGAGCCATGCCGTGCGTCTTCAAAGCTATTCTTTTCAAACCTTCTGGCCCGTGATAGATACCGTAAGCGGCAGACATCACTGCTAACAAAACCTGAGCGGTACAAATATTGGAAGTCGCCTTTTCTCTGCGAATGTGCTGCTCGCGAGTTTGCAGAGCCATACGTAGAGCTTGATTGCCTTCGCGGTCTTTTGAAACTCCAATTATTCTACCCGGAATTTGACGCTTAAATTCATCTTTCGTGGCAAAAAAAGCAGCGTGTGGTCCACCAAAGCCCATTGGTACGCCAAAACGTTGTGCCGTTCCGACAACTACATCCGCTCCCATTTCACCGGGAGGCTTTAATAACGTAAGGGCGAGTAAATCTGTGGCAACCACGATTTTTACGTTTAACTCGTTTGCCGATGCAATTAAATCTGTGTAGTCATACACTTCGCCGTTGGTGGCAGGATATTGCAATAACGCTCCGAAAACGTCTTCGCCTGTTAGGTCATACGTTTCGTGATTTCCTACTACTATGTTTATACCAAGTGGCTTTGCCCGACCAATTACCACGTCAATAGTTTGCGGGTGACATAATTCGGAGATGAAAAATGTATTAGAATTTTTTTTGCCTTTCTTTTTATTGCCGTCAAACATTGTCATTGCTTCAGCGGCGGCGGTACCTTCGTCAAGCAATGAGGCGTTGGCAAGTTCCATGCCCGTTAAATCGGCTATCATTGTCTGGAAGTTTAGGAGCATTTCCAAGCGTCCCTGAGCAATTTCTGCTTGATAAGGCGTGTAAGCAGTATACCAAGCCGGATTCTCCAAAATATTCCGAAGAATTACAAGTGGCGTAAAGTTTTCGTAGTAACCTGTACCAATGTAAGACTTGAAAACTTTATTTTTTTCTGTTATTTTTTTGAACGATTTCAAGAAGTCAACCTCAGACTGAGCATCGGGCAAATTAAGTGGATTCTTCAACCTGATTTGAGCAGGAACGGTTTGTTCAATTAATTCATTTAAGCTCGAAACGCCTACAGTTTCAAGCATTTGAGCTAAGTTTTCGTTGCGTTTTCCGTGGTGGCGGTCTTCAAAACGTTCTTGACTAGTTAGGTTTATTTTCATCGCAGGTGATTATGAAATAGATTCTTAAAAGTTGTGCAAAAGTATAAAAAAACTAATAAGTTGTGCAGGGCTTTTGTTTTGCTTTTCGGGAAGACTTTCAGTTCTTGGGAAAGAGAGTGAGCAAAAGGCTTTTTAAAAATTGTAGATTGCAAATAAACATCGCTTGAAAAATAAAACTACTATGAAAGAATTTTTGGATAAACTACGACTCGAAGAAAGTAATAATGGTACCTCAACTGGTCTTAAATCATGGGCAGGAAGTGGCAAGAAGATAGTATCGCTATCCCCGGTTGATGGCTCGGAAATAGGCTCCGTGACGGTAAGTAATAAGACCGACTTCGAAAAAGTGCTGCAAACGGCACAAGCTGCTTCGTTGGAATGGCGACGCGTTCCCGCTCCAAAAAGAGGAGATATTATCCGGCAGATGGGTGATGCTCTTCGTGAAAATAAAGATGCTCTTGGTCGTTTGGTGAGTTATGAAATGGGCAAAAGCCTGCAAGAAGGTTGGGGCGAAGTGCAGGAAATGATTGATATATGTGATTTTGCCGTTGGACTTTCCCGTCAACTTTACGGATTTACGATGCATTCCGAACGTCCCGAACATCGAATGTACGAGCAGTGGCATCCTTTGGGTGTAATCGGAATTATTTCGGCATTCAACTTTCCGGTGGCAGTTTGGTCGTGGAATACCATGTTGGCGTGGGTTTGCGGAAATACTTGCGTTTGGAAACCTTCTGAAAAGACGCCGTTGACAGCAGTGGCTTGTCAGAATATTATTCAAAAAGTATTGAAAGAAAACGAAGTTCCCGAAGGCGTATCGTGCCTCGTTTCGGGTGGACGGGAAGTAGGAGAGTGGCTCGCGTCTGATTCCCGAATCTCGTTGGTTTCTGCAACGGGTTCAACCCGAATGGGTAGAGCAGTTGCCACAACGGTTGCCCAACGTTTAGGGAAATCGCTACTGGAATTAGGTGGAAATAACGCCCTCATTATTTCGGAATATGCCGATTTTAAAGTGGCTGTTCCCGCAATAGTTTTCGGAGCAGTTGGTACCGCTGGGCAGCGTTGTACGTCAACTCGTCGCTTGATTGTTCACGAAAGTAAGCACGACGAACTATTAACGATTCTCAAAAAAGCCTACGGGCAGTTAAGAATCGGTGACCCGTTAGATGTTAATAATCACGTCGGACCATTGATTGACGAAGCTGCCGTTAACGGATATAAAAACGCCATTGAAAAAGCTGTTGCTGAAGGCGGCGAAATTATCTGTGGTGGAAGTGTTCTGCAAGATATGCCCTCTGGATTTTACGTCGAACCAACAATTATTTCTGTTCAAAATCAAACCCCTATGGTTTGTCATGAGACTTTTGCTCCGATTCTTTATGTTGTAAAATACAAAGAACTGGATGACGCTATTGCTTTGCAGAATGCAGTTCCACAAGGACTTTCGTCGGCAATATTTACGCTTAATTTGCGGGAAGCCGAACAGTTTCTTGCGGCGTGGGGTTCAGATTGCGGAATCGCTAATGTGAATATCGGAACATCGGGAGCTGAAATTGGTGGAGCATTTGGCGGTGAAAAAGAAACGGGCGGCGGTCGTGAAAGTGGTTCCGATGCCTGGAAAGCTTATATGCGTCGGCAGACAAACACGATTAACTACGGAACCGATTTACCCTTAGCTCAGGGAATCAAATTCGATTTTTAAAACTTTCGAGTTTAGTTTATTGATACTTTACTCACACAGATAATAAATGCTGCTTTCAAATTTGCAGCATTTTATCTTCCAACCATTACCTTCTTAGTAGAGTCATATGTATTAATAACAAAATGCTATGAGAACAATTGCCATCTTTTCTTTCGTTGTATCTCTTGTTTTTCAAAGTTGCAGTAGCAAAACTGATTCGCCTTTTTCTGGTGAAGTGATGGGATATAAACCGATTTATATTACGTACGATAGACTTAAGGAAGTATCAAGGCAGCCACCTAAAGAGCTTAGGCAATCGGGAAAGATTTATGTGAGAGGGGTTTACCTTTTTATTAGCGAGCCGAACCAAGGCATTCACATAATAAATAATATAGATAGCAAAAGCCCCAAGCCGATAGCTTTTATAAAAATTCCTGGTAGCCAAGATGTTGAGTTAAAAGGGGATATCCTGTACAGCGATAACGGACTTGACCTAGTGGCTATTGATATTTCAAACCCTGAATCTGCAACGGTGGTGAAGCGGGTTGCAGATGTGTTTCCGTACCCAATGTTTCCACCTTTTGAAAACGTTAAATTTGAATGCCCTGACCCCAAGAAGGGTTACGTAATTGATTGGGAATTAGTGCAGCTTAAAGACCCAAGATGTTCACGATGATTAGTAATAATAAATAGCCATGAAAAAAATAATACCTATTTTTTCCGTCATTTTATTGTTGATGGGTTGCGAGAGTAACTTCAATGCTGATTCGTCAATTAGTGGTCGTGGCGGTTCGCTGGCTCGTTTCGCAGTTGTGAAGAACCACCTTTACGTTGTTGATAATAACAATTTAAAAGTATTTGACGTCAACAATCCGTTAGATCCTACCTTCGTGAATTCTACCCACATTGAGGCTTTTGCCGAGACTATTTTTCCGTTCGGAGAAAATTTACTGATTGGTACTCGCACTGGAATGTATATTTACGATATTAATCAACCTGCTAAACCCACGTTCGTTTCGGTGTATGCTCACTTTGCGAGTTGCGATCCAGTAGTTGCCGAAGGTGATTTTGCTTACGTGACGCTACGCAACGGTACGCCCTGCATGCGGGGACAAAACCAACTTGATATTTTAAATATTTCTAACCTGTTAAATCCAATACTTTTGAAGTCAATTCCTTTAGTGAATCCGCACGGTTTGGGTGTAAACGGTAACGTACTTTTTGTAACTGAGGGCGACGAAGGCTTACGCGTATTTGATCGCACTGATCCAACTGACCCGAAGCTGCTCAAGTTCATGAGTAATATCGCTGCCTTTGATGTTATTCCGTCAGATAAAACGGTGATTGTTACGGGCAGAGATGGTGTTTATCAATTTGCGTACACGCAGCAAGGCGATCTTGATCAGTTGAGTAAAATCGCCGTTGTAAAGTAACCGATGTTATTTGAGAAAATGCCATGAGAATAAAAACACTTGTTTTATTGTACATTTTATCAACCACATGTACGTTCGCTCAGCGTGATTCGGTAGCTATCCATACGCCATTTATTGTGTTAAAAACCTCGCCACTTTCGGTATTTGATATAGATAATTCACTTACGATTGGAATAGAAAGGTCCTTTAATAAAAACCAATCCTACCAAGTAGAAGTTGGCTACGGAAATTCAAACTGGAACCTTTGGACGCAATTTGACGACTTTATTGATCCCAGAAATAAATTTAGAGACTTCAATATATTTCGGGCAAGAACCGAATGGCGGCGTTATCGCTTTGCTGATATTGGTACACTCCCCGAAGGAAACTATATTGCCGTTGAAGCCTTTTTTAAATACGTTGGCAAACGTGACTTTTACAACGTTGGTAGAGAAGTGATTGCTGGACAACCCTCGTACTTTGAATTCATGGAAGGAAATAAACGAAGAATAGTGAGTGGCACGCATTTTAAAATTGGAAGACAATCGTTTATATTTGATGACAATCCTGACAAAGAACCCCACTTTTTACTTGACTTTTACGTAGGTTTGGGCTTCAGAATTATAGATTACAGGTTTACTTATGACGACCAAAATCCCGACGATATGGCACCCTTCCAAAATAGCCGATTGTTTGGAACAATCGATCCAATTAACAAAACGTTACCTACCGTCAGTGGCACTTTGGGTATTAAGCTCGGCTATCTGTTGCATTAAATCTTCTGGTCAATCCGCTTTTAGTTACGTTGATATTCCAAGCGATGCGACTCAAAATGCACTCGGTGGCAACGTGGTAAGTTTAGTGAATTTACAGACGCTTTCTTTTTTGCAGAACCCCGCTTTATTGGATTCTTCCAAAAATAATAACCTCAATATTAGTCTCTCGCCGGTATTCGGGCAGGGGCTTTACACGGCTATTGGTTATGCTTTCCAAGATAAAAAAGACAGACAATGGGCGGTTGGGTTTCGGGGAATCTCCTTCGGGGAATTTGCTGGAACAGATGCCATCGGAAATACGACGCAGGATTTTGGGTCGGGGAATGCTTTATTGTCTGTTGCTCACGCGAGAAAGATAAAATATATCACTTTTGGAGCATCCGCAAAAATCGTTACTTCGTTCATAGAATCGTATAATTCAACCGCTTTTCTGTTTGATTTTGGTGGGGTATTCCAACATCCTGAAAAAGACTTATCGTTCGGTCTGACCGCCCGAAACCTCGGGTTTACCATCACCCGCTTTACGGATGTAAAACAGCAAATTCCTTTTGACTTACTGGTGGGGCTGAGTTTCAAACCAGAATATATGCCCGTCCGATTTACGTTCACAGCGGATCGACTCTATCGGTTTAAATCACTGAATGAGAACGCAACGAATAACACGGATTTTTCCAATGCTCAACAGCTATTCGGTCACATTAGCGGCGGAGCCGAATTTCTTTTTAACAAACGGATTATCCCGATGCTTGGATATAATTATCGAACTGCTCAGGAAACAAATTTTGCTTCAGGAAATAACCTTGGTGGGTTTTCTTACGGACTCCGTTTTCAGACAAACCGCTTTCAAGTCGCCGCTTCCCGCACTAGTTATTTACCCCAAGTTGGGCGTTGGGTTTTCAGCGGGAGCTGGCGATTTTAATAAACGCCGTCAGCGGTTGAAAACCCTGACGATGGTAGGTCGTAGAGTTGCATTTGTACTTAATAGGATTGAGCTAAAGCCCGAACCTTGAATCAGTGACTGTAATCCACGACCCAAAAGTCATGGCAATTGAAGCTAACTACTTACTTGCCCAAACATTCTCTTCAAACCACGTTCTTAAACCACATTTTCCACGGAATAACGAAAGGCAATATTGACCCACCCCGCAACGATAATATTAGCGACGTGAATAACGTTGAGTGCAATCATCAGTTCTCGTTTCTGAAAGTCAAATTATCCAACCCTTTTTGGATAGCTGCTTCCGTGTTTGGAGCAACCTTTATTTCTACCGTTTGACTTTTAGTCGTTGTCAAGTCTTTGAATTTAGCGTAGAACTCGTCTTCTCTGGTTTTGGCAAAAGCTAATATTCCGATTCTCGTACCAATAGGTAATGGGAAGGTTTTATCACCAGAAATCCGCGTGATCGAATTATACTCATAAAAGAACAGGTAAATTCTCATCTGTTCATTCAACCATCGGTTGTAATATCCGTCCGCAAAAGCGTACGTACGAAAGCGAATCAGTTCCGTTTTCAAAGGACCGTTTACTCGTGGCAAAACTAAAAATGAATGCTGCACATTTGTTCCCGCCGTTACTTCGTGAACATTAGTAAAGCTCGGAAAGTAAGATATGTTCGGAACTACGCTCACTCTGGGTGCGAGGTGAAACTCTGAACGTAATCCGTGAACGCCATTCAACGGCAAACTGTAACCTGCTTCTAAGCCATAAGATGAGTCCGGCTGACCTTGGGAAGTCAGTGAAATCACTATTAACAGTAGTAAAACCGTTGTAAACCTGATAGTATTTTCTTTTGTAAAATTTTACGCATCTGTAATTTATGAGAGTGGTACTCAACTTTCAAAGGGTTAGCCGTTGAGTAATGCTGCGGCTTCTTTCGCGAAGTAGGTAAGAATTATACTTGCTCCGGCACGTTTCATGCTCAGCAGCATTTCTAACATGGCCTTATCACCGTCAATCCAACCGTTTTGAGCAGCGGCTTTCAGCATGGCGTACTCACCGGAAACGTTGTAAGCTGCAATTGGGATGGGAAAGGATTCGTTCATTGCTCGGATAACGTCTAGGTAACTCAATGCAGGTTTTACCATCAGCATATCGGCTCCTTCTTCGTAATCCAGTTGACCTTCTACAAGGGCTTCAGCTACGTTGGCGGGGTTCATTTGGTACGTTTTTTTGTCGCCAAATTTCGGGGCAGATTCTAATGCATCGCGGAACGGACCGTAAAATGCCGAAGCGTACTTCGCGGTATAAGACATAATACTAACATCTGAGAAACCTTCGTCATCGAGCAAGTTACGAATGTATCCGACACGCCCGTCCATCATATCTGATGGTCCGATAATATCAACGCCCGCCCGTGCTTGAGCCAACGCCATATTTCCTAAAATATTGAGGGTTTCATCGTTCAGGATTTTGCCATTTTCCACAACTCCATCGTGCCCGTCGCTGCTGTAGGGATCCATCGCCACGTCGGTCATCAGAGCGATTTCGGGAAACTTGGATTTAATTTCAGCGAGTGTTTTTATGTAGAAAGTATCAGGGTTGGCACTTTCAGTGGCAAATTGATTTTTTTGTGATTCGGGATAATTAGGGAAAAGACAGATGGATTTGATTCCCATTGCTGCTACTTCGCCAATCTCTTTCACCAGCGTATCGGGCGAATAGCGATAAATGCCCGGCATGGAGGTGATTTCTGCTTTGATGTCCGAGCCTTGCTGCACAAACATCGGAAATATTAAATCATTTACCGATAAGGTATTTTCGGCAGTTAAATCACGGATAGCGGCAGATTTGCGATTGCGGCGGGGACGACGGGTCAAAAACATAGAATTTATGGTAGAAAATACGTTTGCGAAAAAGTAAACTCAAAACTAACTACCTCAGTTTTCCTAAAAAATGATTTGTCTATAGAATTTTAAAAATTAATTGGATCGATGTTTTTAAAGTGGCCATTCATCGCAATTATATCTCTTGTCCGCTCTATTTCTTTGACGACTGGCATCGTGCGTTCGAGGTGTTGAATGAGAAAGTCTTGTCTCTCTTCTTCCGAGATGATGGTCAATAATTTGTATTCTTCAGCTGGAGATAGCCCGATTTTATGAGCAACTCGGTAACTGAATGGCTGGTATTCGTGAGTTAAAAAATCAACATTTAATTTCAGGATTTTATAAAAATCTTCGGTAAGGCTTAGAGTGTGTTTTGGAATTTAAACATTTTGCATTAAAGTTAAGAACCAGCTACCTTGTTATCGACTAAAACATAAGGTAATGAAAACAAATTTCTCTGAATTCTCTGATTCTCAGTGGGAAGGTATTGAAAAAATTATTAATGACCAAAGGAAACGCAAACACAGT
>Ga0222709_1000224_pt1 | contig 16909 bp, 11 predicted proteins | sample AntAcemetage1692_FD_179822 | JGI IMG/M metagenome (GOLD analysis project Ga0222709, IMG submission 179822) | Saline water microbial communities from Ace Lake, Antarctica - #1692 | ecosystem: Environmental > Aquatic > Non-marine Saline and Alkaline > Saline | place: Antarctica: Ace Lake...
CTTATTATTAAGAAAATTAATCTTTAAATCTTCTTAACCTTAAATAAAGCGAATCTAAAAAAGTATTGAAAGTGCAATTTTATGTGTTAATAAAAATATAGGTGAAGGATATAAAAAAAAAAATAAGATAAAGAAAAAAGTAGCTCCTATAATTAAGGATTTCTCTTTGTCCATCGTTTCATATAAAACCCACGTTTTCTGATTTTCAAAGTACATAATCTTAATTAATCTAATGTAATAAAAACAGCTTACTACACTAGTTAAAACACCGACTAAAGCTCCAATATATAAAGACGAACCTAACGCAGCGTAAAACAAATAAAATTTACTACAAAATCCTGCTAATGGTGGTATTCCTGCTATAGAAAAAAGATTTAAGCTCATATTTATAGCTAATAAAGGGTTTAGCTTAGCTAATTTGTGTAAGTCGCTAATATATTTAACGCTAAATCCTTGCCCTTGTTGACGCAAAGCTAAAATACTAGCAAGCATGTTAACAGTCATAACCACGTAGACAAAAATGTATAATAATAAAGCTTGAATTCCTTCTATACTTCCACATGAAAAAGCTAATAACATATACCCAACATGTCCTATTGCGCTATAAACCATTAACCTTTTTAATTTTTTTTGACTCATCGCCGCAAAAGAAGCTAATATCATCGAAGCTATACTACAGAAAAGAATAATACTTTGCCAAGAAAAAAGAAAATCATAAAAGCTATATAAAAATAAACGCATGAACAAACCAAACACTGCTATTTTTGGAGTTATTAAAAAGAAAGCAGTTATGGAGGTAGGTGCACCTTCATAAACATCAGGTGCCCACATGTGAAAAGGTACTGCTGTTAATTTAAAAAGAAATCCAACAGCTAAAAATAGAATCCCCAACAATATACCACTGGAAAACAAGAAAGAAAGCTTACCTAATCCTGAAAAAAGTTTGGCTAATTCCTCAAAATTAGTAATCCCAGTAAATCCGTAAATGATAGAACAACCAAAAAGAAGCACACCAGAAGAAAAAGCACCTAATAAAAAATATTTGATTCCGGCTTCAGTAGAAAATTCAGAATTACGCTTTGATGCAGCTAAAACATAAAATGATAAACTTTGCAATTCTATAGCTAGATACATTGATATAAAATCATATGAAGAAACCATTAAAAGCATGCTGGCTGTTGATATTAGAATTAAAATAATTGGTTCAAAAGAATTTAATTTTTCTTGTTTTAAATAATCTAAAGAAATCAAAATTGAAACAAATGAACTAATGAGAATAAGAACCTTCAAGAAAAAGCTTAAATCATCAATAGTTAAACAATTATAAAAAAAAACTGCTCTTTGAATAGGGCTATTTAAAACTAGAAGAAAAGTAAATCCAAGAATAAGTAATCCTAATCTCGCAACGTTCCCTGAAAGGACAGGAAAATTTTTATCTTTTGAAGTAGTAAAAAAAGCTCCGTAAACTAAAAGAAAAATAGTAGTAGTTAATAAAAAAAATTCGGGAATGATAGGTTTAAAATCATTCACAAATAAATGAAGAAAATTAAAAGTCATGGTCTCTTTGCTTTCTTTGTGGATTTCCCAATTAAAGTTTTCGTTTATATATTTTTCAGAGTTTTCATACGAACAAATGTAGGGTGAATAATATTTTTGCAATTTCAAATTTTCTTATTAATACCATAATATTTTGTAAAAAGCACACAATATGCTTTCCATAAAATATCATAAAATGAATATCTAAATACAGATTACCCAGAACTAGAAAATAATTTTAGGAAAAATTCCCTTGCTGAATTAAATTAGCTACAGAAACATGCATTCCTTCTAAAAACATTTCAGGATAAAGACCCATCCAAAGAACACCAAATACAAACGGAAGGAACATATAAACTTCTCGTCGATTCAAATCAGCAAAACTATTAAAAGATTCCGTTTTAATATTCCCAAAGATAACTCTGTTGAATAACCACATAGAATAAGCGGTACCAAAAATCATTCCTGAAGCAGCAATTGTACCTGCAAATGGATTAGTTTGGAACACTCCCGCCAAAATAAGAAGTTCCCCAACAAAACTACTTGTTCCTGGTAAACTAATGTTTCCTAAAGTGAAAAATAAGAACATTAAAGAAAATAGCGGCATTGTTTGAACAGCACCACCATAATACTTGACTAGTCGTGTATGAGATCGCTCATATAAACAACCTACACATAAGAATAGTGCGGACGCTACCAACCCATGGCTCAACATTAATAATAAACTACCTTCAATTCCTTGAAGATTCAAACTAAAAATCCCAAGAGTTACGTAGTTCATGTGCGCAACTGATGAATACGCAATTATTTTTTTAAGATCAATTTGTCTTAAAGTTGTTAGAGACGCGTAGATAATAGCTATTACACTCATAGTATAAATTAAAGGAGTATAAAATAAAGTTGCTTCTGGAAACATAGGTATTGAAAACCTTAAAAAGCCATAGGTTCCTAATTTAAGTAAAATACCAGCTAATATAACAGAACCTGCTGTAGGTGCTTCTACGTGAGCTTCTGGAAGCCATATATGCACAGGAACCATGGGCACTTTTACTGCAAATGAAGCAAAAAAAGCTAACCAAAGAAGAAGTTGGCGCTTTTCACTAAATTCTGTAGCTAATAATATTTGATAATCTGTCGTTCCTGTTTGAAAATGAATCAATAGGATAGCCAATAGCATTAAAACTGATCCAAAAAGGGTATAAAGGAAAAATTGATATGCAGCTCTAATTTTTCTTTCACGAGAACCCCATATTCCAATTATCAGAAACATAGGGATCAATACACTTTCAAAAAAAACGTAAAAAATAAGCAAATCTAACATACAGAAAACAGCAATCATGAAAGATTCTAAAACTAAAAAAGCGATTAAATATTCTTTAACATTTTTTTTGATACTAGACCAACCTACTAAAAGGCAAGCTGGGATTAGAAAGGTAGTTAAAACAATAAAGTATATTGAGAGTCCATCAACACCTAAAACGAAGTGAATATTTGAATAAGGAAGCCAATAAAAGCTTTCAAAAAACTGGAATTTAGCTGTCCCATAATCAAATCTTACCCATAAGAGTAATGAAAGGAAAAAATTAAAACATGATGAGATTAATGCTATATTTTTAGCAATTCTTACTTTTGAATTAGGAATGAAAAGTAAAAAAAGGCTCGTGAATAAAGGGAGAAATAAAATAGAAGAAAGTAATGAAAAATTAAACATAAAAAAGCTTTCTTTTCGAGAAAAATCATTTCTGCATGCAAAGGATAAGATATTTTTAATTTATTTTAAAGATCGTTATCTAAATTTTGTCTAAAAATGGAAAAAATTTATGTCATGCAAAACTTATTGAAATATCATTCAATCTAAAAACAAGTGACCAAATACAAATTTTAAACTTACCACCACCTGTAATGAGCTACACCTCGATTAGATTCAACTTGGCGGTTTAATTCATCTCTTTTTTTACAAGCATAAGCTTCTCTTTGAAAAGAATCTCTAATTTCTTGTGCGAGTATTAGATGAAAGGATTGCCCTACGCTTTTTTTTTTTTTTAATCTTGCTCCCTCTAAAATCCATTTAATAGCTATTGATTCTTGTCGACTTTTGGAAAGGATAGCTGGTACTTGGTAATTTGTCCCTGCTATTCGAACTTTTTTTAATTGGAAAACAGGTCTAACCACAGAAACGGCGTCTTTAAAGTGACTAATGGGTTTGTTTAGTGGAGATAGATTTGTAACTTTTGGAGGGTTTTTGGCAAGTTCTTCGAACGTACTAGAAATTAGTTTAACAGCTTTTGCTTTTTTACCTTTTTTCATTAAAAAGTTTACTAATTTTGTAAAAAAAGGGTCTTGAACATCTAAACCTATTGATTTTTCTAAATGGAATTCGCGCATGATTGTTTCTTTTTTTTTAATTAAAACTTATTAATAAAGTTTTACAATTGCAAAACTTTATTGATAAGTTGAAAAATATCCAGCTAAAAATTACACAAGTTCAGATTCTTTTTCAAAGTAATTAATGAATAAGAAACTCACTACGAAAAGGAAATATAGACGGTTATCTACCCAGTAAGAAAGAATATCCCATAAACCTATCATACTGATAAAAAATGTAATACCTATTAACATAATTAATGCGTAATGATATAAGAAACCACTTTGTAACTTTCTTAATTGCTTAACCCATTCTTGAATACTAGTAGAAATTCCGTAAGGACCTAATATTTCAAAAGTACCCTTATCCAACGTTTTAAACGTAATATTATAACCGAATGACATTATAGGTTTAGCTATAAATTCGTTATAAACTTTATCAAATAACCAACGTTTGTTTAAGAATAAATAGACCATACGACCAAACTTTGTAATTTTTAATTTGTAAGTTGTTGAAGCAAATAAAACGTTTACAAAATAAGCGAAAAAAGCCCCAAAAATAGTTAGGAAAAAGGGTAATAACTTTGTTGACTGTGGAATCCATTCTGAATCAAGCAAAATAGAGTTTTGAGGTAAAGTAAATATTGAATTCCCCCAAAAAGTGCTTCCAGCACCTAACATCATGTCTTTAGTTAAAAATCCCAAAAATATGCTACCAAAAGCTAAAGGTAAAAGTGGAAGACCTAATAAAAAAGGCGCATCATGAACTTTTTTTACAGAAGATTTAAGCGCGTTATTAGGACCTAGAAAAGCTAAAAAGATTAAACGGAAAGAATAATAAGATGTCATAAAGACAGACATACTTCCTAGCCAATAAGCAAAGTTACCACTTAAAGTAAATTTTGCATAAGCTAATTCTAAGATAACATCTTTAGAATAATACCCTGTAAGAAAAGGAAAACCAGCTAACGATAGGGACCCTATAAGTATCATCGTGTAAGTAAAGGGAAGAAGGTTTCCTATTCCACCCATTTTCCTCATATCTTGTTCATCTGAAAGCGCATGAATGATAGAACCCGCACTTAAGAATAATAAAGCTTTAAAAAAAGCGTGATTCATTAAATGGAAAATACTTACAGAATAACTTGATAAACCACAAGCAAAAACCATATAACCAAGCTGACTACAAGTAGAGTAAGCAATAACTCTTTTTAGGTCATTTTGCAAAATTCCCGTTGAAGCTGCAAGAAAACAGGTCATAGCCCCTGTAAAACAGATCAAAGCTAAAGCTTGTGGTGAATACTCTAATAGAGGAGAAGACCTTGCCATTAGAAAAACACCAGCTGTTACTAAAGTAGCAGCGTGAATTAAAGCAGATACAGGTGTTGGCCCTTCCATGGCATCGGGAAGCCAAGTATGAAGACCAATTTGAGAAGATTTTCCTACAACACCTAAAAATAAAAGACAAGAAATTAAGGTTATAGAATCTATTGGAACATTAAAGAATAAAATAAAATGATTTGTAAAATAAGGAACACAAGCGAAAATGGTAGTATAATCTACAGTCTTGAACACTGAAAAAATTACAAGAATCCCAAGAGCTAAACCAAAATCTCCTATTTTATTAACTAACATAGCTTTTAAACCAGCTTTGTTTGCTTGAAGACGAGTTACCCAAAAATTAATCAAAAGGTATGAAGCTAAACCAATTCCTTCCCAGCCTAAGAACATTTGAATAAAATTATCAGCAGTAACTAAAATTAACATAAAAAAAGTAAAGATGGATAAATACGACATAAATCTTGGAAGATGTGGGTCTTCTCCCATATAAGAAATTGAATACATGTGTATTGACGTACTCGCTGTTGTAACAGTGATTAGCATAACAACTGATAAACTATCAAACATAAATCCCCAAGAAGCATCAAACATTTCTGAATGAAACCAAGGAGCGAATTTTATATAACATGGACTTCCTGAAAGACCTACTTCATAAAAAGCGATCCAAGATAAAATGGCTGAAAAGCCAACACAGCTTGCCGAAAAAAAGCTAGCTCCTCGATAACCAAGATATCGTCCAAAGAAACCAGCAGTAAGACTACCTATTAAAGGAAAAGCTAATAATAATAAATACATACTTTTTTTCTTTTGATTATTGAAAAAGAATTCTATACTTTACATTTTTTCGTTTTTTATAAAAAAAAAAAGAAAGCAACATTTTTATTTATTTTTTAAAAAGGGCAATTTCATTCACATGAAATTCATATCTTTAGTAATCCTATCGGTTATTGAATTTTTTGTTATTATATTATAAGGAAACAAAATAATAACAAAAAATTTAATAGTTAATACGGATACTGTTTTTTATTATATTATATATAATTGCAGTAAAAAAAAAATCTACGCTCGTTTTGTACCATATTTAGATCTACCTTGACGTCTATTTTTTACTTTTTGTAAATCTAAAACACCTCTTATTACTTTGTATTTAACTCCAGGTAAATCTTTTACTCTCCCTCCTCGAATCATTATAATAGAATGTTCTTGAAGGTTATGACCTTCACCTGGAATATAAGCAATAACTTCACGGTTATTCGTTAGCCTACATTTAGTTACTTTTCTGAGTGCAGAATTGGGTTTTTTAGGTGTTCTGGTATAAACGCGTAAACAGATAGCCTGCTTTTGTGGACATTGTTCTAAAGCGGGCTTTTTACTTTTCTTGTGTATTATTCTTGCATTTTTTTTTTTTATAATTTGATTTGTTGTTACCATATATGAGATACCTTTTCTTTGTCTATAGTATGACTGGTTTTTGATTTCGTATTCTATGTTCATTTCTTTTACAGATTCAAAATAAAAGAAAAGCTAGTATTATTATTTTTCTTAATTCCTCAATAGCTCAGCGGTTAGAGCGGTTGGCTGTTAACCATCAGGTCGTTGGTTCAAATCCAACTTGGGGAGGTGTTTTTTGTGCAAGTGCTTGTGGCTCAATTGGATAGAGTATCACACTACGGATGTGAGGGTTGAAAGTTCAAATCTTTCCAAGCACAAAGTTGTTTCGTTTTAATTGGTTACAAAAACTATTTTTTATCTCCAATTTTCAAATTATAGAGCCAATAACTCAGTAGGTTAGAGTATACGCCTGATAAGCGTAGTGTCAGCAGTTCGATTCTGCTTTGGCTCAAATTATATAGAAATATTCTATAAGAAATATTAAAATTGTTACTAAGAAAAGTTTGTTACTAAGAAAAGTTTGTTACTAAGAAAAGTTTGTTACTAAGAAAAGTTTGTTAATAAGAAAAGTTGCTGTTTTTCTTTACAGGAGAAAAGGGATTTGAACCCTTACGTTTGGTTTTGGAGACCAACATTCTACCATTAAAATTATTCTCCCTTTCAATTGAAATTTAAAATTATTCATTAAGTCACCATAAACAGTTGCTTTTTATTTTAAAATGTCCCTTTCGTCTAGTGGTCAGGACATCGCTTTTTCATAGCGAAAACACGAGTTCAAACCTCGTAAGGGATAAACAAGTTATAATTTCTTGTCAGCAAAAGATAAAAAGCATGCTGCTTCACATTTTATTTATTCTTCTTAAAATTCTTGGGATTGTTGTTCCTTTACTTATTTCTGTGGCTTATTTAACACTTGCAGAAAGAAAATTAATGGCTTCCATGCAACGTCGAAAAGGGCCCAACGTTGTTGGTTTCATGGGTCTTCTGCAGCCTCTTTGTGACGGATTAAAACTTTTATTAAAAGAACCTGTATTACCTAGTAGTGCAAATACTGTAATTTTCTTAATGGCTCCTGTAGTTACTTTTTTATTAAGTTTGGTTGCCTGGGCAGCTATTCCTTTTAATTCAGGTGTAGTAATAGCTGATTTAAATTTAGGTATTCTCTATATTTTTGCAGTCTCATCTCTTGGTGTTTATGGGATTATTACAGCTGGTTGGTCAAGTAACTCAAAATATGCTTTTTTAGGTTGTCTTCGCTCGGCAGCTCAAATGGTATCTTATGAAGTTTCTATTGGTCTTATCATCATTTGTGTTATATTATGTGTAGGATCTTTAAATCTTACAGACATTGTTCTCGCGCAAAAACATGTATGGTTTGTAATTCCTTTATTTCCGCTATGTTTTTTATTTTTTATTTCTTGTTTAGCAGAAACAAACCGAGCTCCTTTTGATTTACCAGAAGCAGAAGCTGAACTAGTTGCTGGTTACAATGTAGAATATTCATCAATGGGTTTTGCTTTGTTTTTTTTAGGAGAATATGCAAATATGATTCTTATGAGTAGTCTTTGTGTTATTCTATTTTTTGGGGGTTGGTTGGCTCCTTTTGATTTTGTGATATTTCATTGGATGCCCGGAGGTTTTTGGTTTGGTTTAAAGGTAGTTTTCTTTTTATTTTGTTTTGTTTGGGTTCGCGCTGCTTTTCCTCGATACAGATACGATCAATTAATGACTTTAGGTTGGAAAGTTTTTTTACCTCTTTCACTAGCTTGGGTTATATTTGTAGCAGGAGTGCTTATTTCATTCAATTGGCTTCCTTAAAATAAAATAATGAAAAATATCTCCCGAATAAATAAAAAGATTTGCTTCTTGTTATTTATTTTGGGTTTATTTTGGGATTTGAAACTCTCAGAGTTGATGTTTAATATAGAAAAAGTAAAAAAAGTAAAAAAAAAATGAAAATAACACTTAAGTTATATAACAAAAATTTTGTTTCGGATAAACAAATAACAGATACTTATTTATCCGAATTTACTGGAGTAGAAATACCTTTACGAACTCCTATGGAAACTCTGCAAGAAACAGTGCAACAACTACCGGTCTCTCCGGAAGTAATTGAAACAATGCAACAACTATCGGTCTCTTTAGAAGTGATAGAAACAATGCAACAAGTATCGGTCTCTCTGGAAGTAGTGGAAACAGTGCAACAACTATTAGTCTCTCCGGAAATAGTGGAAATTGTTGTTAGTGAGGCTTTATCTCCGGAGATAGCTATTCCTTTATTTCTTAGAATAGAAGCCCTTAATGCAATAGCCCTTGATAGTGGAGGTGTGTTGTTTTTATTAACAAGTCCGTCTCTTTGAATTGCTCTATGACCTTAGTACAGAATTAAAACTGAATTATTACATATTTCGTTAAATCGAATAGTGTAATAATTTAGTTTTAATTCCGTACTAAAATATAAATGAACTTAATTTTATTATCATGCTAAATTAATAAATCTGCAACTTTTTTTTAGGGGGGGTTCATAGCAAAAGCCCCTACTTATAGAGTAACCCCCCTCCTAGAAAGCTCTAAAAAAGCTTATATTTAAAAAAATAATAACATGGCTTTAGCAACAAAACTTACGTTGGCTCAAGCTGGATTTGAACCAGAGTTTATGGATTATGATCCCACTGTTTTACCAACTAAACTATTGAGCCAGAAACATCTCTTCTGCAGGGATTTTAGATTAGGAGCCTAACGAGTTACCATCATAAGAACAGTGTTAACGCATCAACTTACTCTAAGTAAAGAATCAAAACTAAATTATTACATATCTTGTCAAATTGAATAATTTAATTTTAATTCTTTATTTAGGTCATAGAGGAATTCAAAGAAATGGACCTGTTAATACAAAAAATACAGCCTCATTATTAAGGGCTTCTATTCCCCCGCTATTAAGGGCTTCCATTGTCCCTCTATTAAGGGCTTCTATTCTAAGAAATAAAGGAATAGCCATCTCCGGAGGTAAACCCTGACTAATAACAATTTCCACCATTCGCAGAGGTTGCACTGTTTCTATAAGAGTTAGTGCAGGCATTTCTATTCCTGTGGGCATAGGTATTTCTATTCCTGTGGGCACAGGTATTTCTATTCCTGTGGGCACAGGTATTTCTATTCCTGTGGGCACAGGTATTTCTATTCCTGTGGGCACAGGTATTTCTATTCCTGTGGGCACAGTTATTTCTATTCTTGTAAGCCCTAATATTTGTTCCTCAGATAAGAAAACCCTGTTACTTAAATAGTAAGAATATTTCATCTAGAATTCTTTTTTTAATTTTTAATATATTACTTTAATTTTTCTCTCTAAATTTTCTCTCTAAACAAGACTTTTGAAGTAGATTAATCCTGTTAAGAGCTTAACGAGCTACCATCATAAGAACCGTGTTAACGCACCAATTTACTCTAAATAAAGAATTAAAAAGCCCCATAAAATTTATTGAATTTTTTGTGTCTAGGTCTAGGTCTCTCTTTTAAAAATACATCTAGAGCTTTATTTGTTTTTTGATTTACATATCGAATTCAGCTGGGTTCGGGTAATCAGAAGAAAGTTCTTCTTTCGTATTTTCTTTAATTATGTAAAGAAAGGCGTTATTCCAACCACTGGTTCCCCAACGGTTACCTTGTTACGACTTCATTTCAGTCACTCAATTCACACTTATGACGAAAATCTGCAGACATTTTACAGATATATCCATAAAATTTGAAAAGAGATTTTCATCGCATCAAATAAATTCAATTCCCAAAATGTGACGGGCGGGGTGTACAAGATTCTGGTACATTTTCACCGTAGCATGCTGATCTACGATTACTAGCAATTCCTCGTTCATGTTCTCGAGTTGCAGAGAACAATCCCAACTAAGGAAAGTTTTTAGGATTTGCTCCAACTTTCATTATCGCTTCCTTTTGTACTTTCCATTGTAGTACGCGTCAAGCCCAGTTCATAAGGGCCATGATGACTTGACGTAGTCCTCCTTCCTTCTGTTTATCACAGACTCTATTTTGAGTAATAAGACTCAAAAAAAGGGTTTCGCTCGTTTCAGGACTGAACCAAACATCTCACGACACGAGCTGTCGACAGCCATGCAGCACCTGTACCTAGTATCATAAAAGTAAAACTTTTAGATTTGTCCTCTTTTAAAAGGATTTCATAGGTATGTCAAGAACTGGTAAGGTTTTTCGCGTTGTATCGAATTAAAGCGCATACTCCACTGCTTGTGAGAATCCCCGTCAATTCCTTTGAGTTTTAACCTTGCGGCCGTAGTCCTCAGGCGGCCGGTTTGACGCGTTAGCTAAACCCCTGCGTTTTTAACGCAAGGATGAACCGGCATCGTTGACAGCGTAGACTAACGGGGTCTCTAATCCCGCTTGCTAACTACGCTTTCGTACCTCAGCGTCAGCTTTGATCCAGAGAGTTGCTTTCGCCTTGACATTCCTTTTAATCTCTACGAATTTCACCTCTCCACTAAAAATTCTACTCTCCTCTCTCAAGCTCTAGATTTTTGGTTTTGAAAACATTCTTCAAGTAAAGCTTGAAACTTGCACTTTCAACCTAAAAAACAGCCTACGTACCCTTTACGCCCAGTCATTCTGAATAACGCTTACTCCCCCCGTATTACCGCGGCTGCTGGCACGGAAGTTAGCCGGAGTTTCTTTTTCAAGTCTTGTCATTGTCTAATCTTGATGAAAGAGGTTTACAACACAAAAGGTCTTAATCCCTCACGCGGTATAACTGGATCAGGCTTTCGCCCAGTGTCCAAGATTCCTCACTGCTGCTTCTAACGAATCTGGACCGTGTCTCAGTTCCAGTGTGGCTGATCATCCTCTCAGATCAACTAAGGATCATCGGCTTGGTAGGCTCTTACCCTACCAACTACCTAATCCTACACAAGCCCCTCAAAAAGCGAAATTATCTTTAAGTTATTTGGGATTTCACCAAACTTTTCGGTAGGTTCTCATGCGTTACTCACCCGTTCGCCACTTTCTTTATAAAAAAAGAACGTTCAACTTGCATGTGTAAAGTTTACCGCTAGCGTTCATTCTGAGCCAGGATCAAACTCATCAGTTTTATTTTAAAAATAGTTTGTATTTGTTTAGAAACGGATTTGAACCGTTGACACAAAGATTTTCAATCTTTTACTCTAACCAACTGAGCTACCTAAACAACATTTCATAGTCATGGCTAAAAAAATTTATTTTTAAACTAATTTTAATTAGTGTTTTCAAAAGAAAATTTTTATTCTATATATCATGTATTGTTATTTTATATATCATGCATTTTTATTTTATATATCATGCATTTTTATTTTATATATCATATATTGATATTTTATATGTCATGTATTTATATTTTATATATCATGCATTTCCATGATTTTTTTTTTGTTGCAGGGATTCACCTGCAACTTTTTACAAAAAAATTTAATTAGATCGCAGCTTTCTTAGGAGAATAATGAATTAGTTTTGCTTCTAATTTTCCTAATAAAGGAATAAAGATCAGGAAATATACAAAAAAATAAACGGAAGCTAATTGCCCGATTAATACATAAGGGTCTTCCACAGGTTTTTGGCCAATCCAACCTAATAGTAGACAATCCGCAAGAAGAAGCCAAAATAATTTTTGGTGAATAGGTCTAAAACTTGATGAACGGATTTGTGAAGTATGGATAAAAGGTAAAGCTAATAAAGATACAAACACTAAAGCTATTGCAGCAACCCCACCTAATTTGTTAGGAATACTTCGAAGAATCGCGTATACTGGAAGAAAATACCACTCAGGAACAATGTGTGCAGGAGTCGACATTGGATTCGCCGGAATATAATTATCTGGGTGACCTAAAGTATTTGGGTAGAAATATACGAATACTGAATAAAAGATAGCAAAAGCAACCCAACCTACTAAATCTTTTGTATAAAAATAAGGATAAAAAGGGATTTTATCTACTGTAGATAAACAACCTAATGGGTTGTTCGATCCATATTGGTGTAATGCTGCAAGGTGGACTAAAGTTGCTCCTGCAATTATAAAAGGAAAAAGATAATGAAGACTAAAAAAACGATTTAAAGTAGCGTTATCTACAGAAAAACCACCCCAAAGCCAATGAGTAACATCATCCCCAACAATAGGAATAGCTGTTGCTAAACTTGTAATTACTGTTGCACCCCAAAAGGACATTTGTCCCCACGGTAAAACATAACCAATAAAAGCAGTAATAATCATTAATAATAAGATAATAACTCCGACGCACCAAACTAATTCACGCGGCGAAGCGTAACTTCCATAATAAAGTCCTCTAAACATGTGAACATACACAACGATAAAGAAAAAACTTGCTCCATTAGCATGCATATATCGAAGCAACCAACCTCCTTCTACATCACGCATGATGTGTTCTACACTAGAAAAAGCTAGGTCAACATGACAAGTATAATGCATAGCTAAAAATATTCCTGTTAGAATTTGGATGATTAAACAAATTCCAGCTAAAGAACCAAAACCCCACCAATAATTTAGATTACTAGGAGTAGGGTATTCAATTAGATGATCATTTACCAATGATAATAATGGTTGTTTAGCTATTGAGGTTCTACGCTGTGATAGTGTATGAACTTGACTTTTTTGTTGAGATAAAAGAGAAATTGAGTTTCGAGAAAACAAACTAATAGAAACTAATTGATTTTCTTTCTTATTTTTAGATGTAAAATAATTAAAAAACATTTGTATTTCTTTCTTTAATATAAATAGTTTTTTTCTAAATAAACAAACTAAATAAAACTAGATTTTAATCTTTTATTTTTTTCATGGAGTATCGCCAAGTGGAAAGGCGTTGGTTTTTGATACCAACATTCAAAGGTTCGAATCCTTTTACTCCAACACTATTTTAACTTTTATTCTGAAATTTAAAATGGGCTCACTCTTGAGAATAACTTATTTTCACCATAGTTTCACCATAGTTTTACCATAGTTTCACATAGTTTTACCATACTTTCAACATAATCTAACTAAAAATAAAGAAATTTGTAATGAATCAAATAAAACCTAAAAAAACATCTTCCTTTTTAAATCAAAAACTTTTTGAAATGAAATTGAAAAATCCTGGAAGTCAAATAGGCTCATTGTATTATAATCCCAATCTATCGCATTATATTTTAGGAAAAAGAGAAAAATCATATATTTTTGATTTTGACTACACATTAATTTGTATTGAACGTAGTTTAAAACTTATTTCTAAAATTTTAAAGCTTAATGGAAAAATTCTTCTTGTATCGACAGACCTTTCCTCTTCTCTTCTTGTTAAAAAAGCGGGTGAATTAAGTTCACAACCCTTCATACATTTCAAATGGATAAATGGGCTTCTTACAAATTGGAAGCAAGTTATTCCACACAAGCAAAATAATATATTTAAATCAGCCCAAAAGGAAAAAGGTATTTCAAATTTAACAAAACTGCCTGATTTATTGATAGTGGTAAATCCTTCCGAAAATGGCGACGCAATTCGTGAAGCAAGAAAATTAAACATTCCTGTGATTTCTTTTCTAAATATAAAAAAAATCTCAAATCTAAAAACAGAAATGAAAATAAGCCAAATAGATTACCCTATTCCCGCAAGTGGAAATTCTATTCAACTTATTTACCTTTTTTTTGATTTATTTATTAGAATTAGTAAAAAATGCTCCGCATCCACTACTTTGAAACAAAACGTATACCAATATAGTTACGCATCTTCCAGAAAAGTAAATTATCTATATGCATATTAATCATGTAATTGAAGTGAAAAGTTCTTTGACTTCAATTCTACAAATTCCAAAATTATAATTTGAAAATTACAGAATTAAAACCAAATTATTAACTATTTCGTCAAATCGGATAATAGTTTAGTTTTAATATAGAATAAGCTAATTGATTTTATTCTATAAGTAGAATATCTTAAAAATAGATCTTTTTCTGATTTTAAGTTATTTATAAAGTACACGAGTATGGATTAAAGGTAAATTATCTGTCTTCCAAACAGAGGATAAGGGTTCGATTCCCTTTACTCGTATCAAAATCGAAATTTAAATTGAAGTATTCTTAGCTTAATGGATAGAGCATCAACCTTCTAAGTTGAGGGTTACAGGTTCAAATCCTGTAGAATACGCTTTCTAATTATCTAAGAATCTCTTCAAATTTATTTCTTTGAAATGTAAAAAAACCTACTCCGTATTAAATAATTTTATGAAAATTCAAATTAAATCCTAATAGGGTTGATTTATGCTCAATTTTTGAATTCCTGTCCCTACAAAAACCAGAGCGTAGTGTAGTTTGGTAATGCGTCTGCTTTGGGAGCAGAAGATCGGAGGTTCAAATCCTCCCGCTCTGAAAAGCTAATTTTAGTGCTAGAAAAAGTTTTTTAAATATGAATAGAAAATTATACCAATTTGTTAAAACCTGTAAACAATCCCAAAGTTTTTTATGGGAAAAGGATAGATTATCACAAACACAAAAGAGAAAAATAGTTCTTTACAAAAAGAAAAAAATACGTCAACGAAAATCAGAATTTGCGAACCAATTACATGCAAAACAGCAAATATCATCCATTTATGGGAAATTATCTAAAAAAACGATGAAAAGTTTAGCTTTACGAGCTTCTAAATTCCAAAACCAAGGGAACTATTTTTTGTATTTATTAGAAATGAGGTTAGATACTTGTTTATTTCGTATGAATTTAGGGCCAAGCTTTGTTTCAATAAGGCAATATATTAATCATGGATTTGTATATGTTAATGGAAGAAAAATAGATGTATCGAGTGTTATTTTAAAACCTGGTGACTTAATTACAATTAAAAAACCATTTCCTATTCATTGGAAAACTTCTTGGATTGATCAATTGAAAGAAAAACAATTAGTAAGACGTCCGGTACAACATCTTGAAATTAACTATAAACTTTGCCAAGCTATCGTGCTTTTTCCACCTCAACAAATTCATTATCCCTGTCATCTTCAAGTTCAATCAGCTCTTCGATTTTTGTTAAAATAGATGCCCCTGTTTTAAACCTCCTTGTGGTCATAACAAGGAGAGGAGCTTGCTTTTCTACCTTTAGAAGACTTAAACGCCGAGATTGTGATATTTAATGCAAGGGAAAAGGTTTCTAGGATCTTAACTTACCTGAAATCAGCCTGTATGTTTTCTAAAAATCAAACCTTCGACTTTTGTTAAGATAGATGTTAAGATAGACGCCCCTAAACCTCCTTGTGCTCACGAAATAACAAAAAGCTTGAATTCTACCTTTCGGGGATTTAAACCTCGAGATTGTAATATTTAATGCAAAAGAAAAGGTTTCTAGGATCTTAACTTACCTAAAATCATAACCACATTTCTTATGAATTAATACTGCACCTATTTTAAGGGTTACTAAGTAATTCATAAGTAATTCAAAAGATTAATCGAATAAAACAACATAAACTCCAATAAAACAGAACAACCTTTTCTTTTTAATTATTTATTAAAATAGATGCTTCTGTTTTAAAGCCCCTTGTGATCATGAAGTAACAAGAGGCTTGCGATTCTACCTTAGTACAAATTGCTGGAGTTAGATTGAACGACTACGGAGCATAAAGACGATTTTTTCAATCTTGAAACTATTCATAATCGCTCGACCTAGCAGTGAAAGCATAGAAGACACCTTTTTTTATCAATCTATTTTAAAGTTTCAGATTCCACACTATTCTTTTGAAATAAAACAACTTTCTCTTTTTTAAAAAATAAACAAGTAATTCACGTGATTTAAGCTAATAAGCTAATAATTCAGGTTATTTAAGCTAATAGGTTGAAGATTCAGGTGATTTAAGCTAATAATTCTAGGAATTCAAGCTAATAAGTTGATGATTCTGATGATTTAAGCTGATAATTCTAGTAATTTAAGCTACTAACTTAATAATTCTGGTGATTTAAGCTGAGAACTCACCTTTTATATCGGTTGGTTTGAACTAAAAAGCTAATAATTCTAGTGATTTAAGCTGATCTTGATAATTCTGGTGATTTAAGCTAGTAATTAAGAAGTTACCAAGAAGTCAAAGATTCAGGAATTCTGTTCTCTTTTTACGCGGTTATTGAAAAAACCCTTCCGAGAAAAAACCCTCGAGATTATTGGAGTTCAAAAACCCTCGAGATTATTGGAGTTCAAAAACCCTCGAGATTATTGGAGTTCAAAAACCCTCGAGATTATTGGAGTTCAAAAACCCTCGAGATTATTGGAG
>Ga0222709_1000225_pt1 | contig 16899 bp, 14 predicted proteins | sample AntAcemetage1692_FD_179822 | JGI IMG/M metagenome (GOLD analysis project Ga0222709, IMG submission 179822) | Saline water microbial communities from Ace Lake, Antarctica - #1692 | ecosystem: Environmental > Aquatic > Non-marine Saline and Alkaline > Saline | place: Antarctica: Ace Lake...
GCTCCGTAAAGTATCATTGCCCCTGAGAGCACCAGTCTCCAGGTTTCTTGGTTTTCACCGACTACAAAATGAGCATAAAGACGCCATGCGCCAAAACCTATCATTGCTGCGGCTACGATTCCGCCAAAAATGGGATTTCTTCTTCTTTGTTGCGTTGCCATAGGGTATGTTTGGGCCGCTAAGATACTAAGAAAGGTCGGTTCTATTTAAGAGGAATGGCACAAAAAAACCGCTTTTATGACAAAGCGGCTTTAATCAATGAGTAATTTTAGGGAACTTACGCATTAAAATATTTAGAGTTCCAGATTGCGGTATTAAAATTCTTTCCAGCTGCAAAGGAGTAGTATAAGACGACGCTTGCCACACATTTAAACATAAAAAAGAAGACAAGTAAAAACTCAACAGTAGTTTGCTCCTTGCCAAAAAGACCATGTGGTATTAAACTGGTAGCCACAAGGCTAGCAAGTAACGTAAGCACAATAAGGTTTTCAAAACTTTTAAACGGCCATGCAAAAATTTTACGCATTGGGCTTAAATCATTTCCCCATTTGTGTATCAGATAAAAATAACCGTTGCCTATGGGTGCAAACAGCAAGGGGTCGTCAGCATTTTCTAGTTTAAACATTTTACTGGGCGCGACTATTTTAAAGCCTTGCATAGTAAGGTTATGTTGTTTTTCTAATTCTTTTATTTCAACAAGTGCTTCACGAGGTATATCGTTCTTAAAATATTTCGTATCTAAAAAGCGCAACCTGTAGGTAATGCAAATATCTTTAATTTGATCTACATGATAAATGCGGTCTGTGTTTAGAAAATCTATATCAAAATGATTTCTAGGTGTGGGACGTTGCGGGCTTTTCATGCGCAGCATAATCGCGTCCTCTTTAAGGTCGTCTTCTTTTAAAATGGCTCTTACATGCGTTAGGATGTCGGCTTCCGTAGTTTGCTTTGAGCGTGTTTTACGTAGCTGTACCTCTATGTCCGTTCTGTTTAATTTCATAGCCTTAAAATAAGAGTTTTTGGATTGTTTGACTGTCCTATTACTTTGTAAGTCGTATCAGTTTTTAAAAGCTATCACAGCGGTATTAAAATTAAGCGAAATCTAGTGTTGTACCATTAAAACGCAGCAATCGGGGCATGAACCGTGACGAGTATTATAAACAATAAAAAATGGCAATCAATAGCTCTATGCTAAGTAAAAATCATTTAATTTATAAGTAGTTTGAGTCAGCCCGCGGAAATAAGCGCATTCAACGCCATAATCATTGTTTTATGTAACACGTGTTGTAGCCTGTTACTGTTCAAAGAAACTTATAGAAGCTTGTTTAACCAATAGCGCTAAATCTTGATATAAAAACACACAAATGATATTCAAGGAAAATTTAAATAAGCTTATCGTAAAACCGCACCAGCCTCTTTCTCAAGTTGCTGCTGTATTTTTTGCATGACTTTATCTATTTGCTTGTCGGTAAGGGTTTTGTTAAGGTCTTGTATCGTAAAGCTAATCGCATAGGATTTCTTGCCTTCAGCAATGTTTTTACCTTCATAAACATCGAACAGGTTTACGTCTTTGAGTAAATGGCGCTCTGCTGCCAGTGCGATGGTTTTGAGTTCTTTAAAGCTCACTTCGTTGCTTACCAGTAAAGCAAGGTCGCGTTTTACGCTTTGGAATTTAGGAATAGCAGTAATGGGTTGGTTTTCATCTTTTACAAGTTTGAGCACTTCATCCCAGTAAATATTTGCATAAAAAACAGGCACGTCAATGCCAAAATGTGCAGCTAAATCAGGTGCAACAATACCTAAGTCGGCTATTTTATTACCTGCATTTAAGGCAATGCCTTCTGCAAGTGATGCAAGTTTTGTGTCTTGTTCATTAATGGCATGTATTCCTAACCTGTTCAACAAACCTATCACTGTTCCTTTAAGGTAATAGAAATCGGTAGAGTGTGGTTTTGTATTCCAACTATTTGCAAGTACCTCGCCAGTAATTACGATGCTTAGGTGCTTATTTTCGGTATAATTACCTTGTTGGTAACTGTGGTAGGTGTTGCCGTATTCAAAAAGACGCAGGTTGTGCTGGCGGCGGTTCATATTGTGGGACACGGCTTCTAGTGCACCGTAAAGCATACTTTGTCTCATAACTGACAGGTCGCTGCTTAACGGGTTGAGAATGCGCACTTCGTTTTTTGCGCCCATTTGTCCTGCGAGTTCCTGATACTTGTCTGACGTGAGGCTGTTTGCCATCATTTCGTAAAAACCTTGTCCAACAAGCTGTTGGGCTACTAGGTTTTGCAGGCGGTTATTTTCTGTGCGTTTACTTACCGCGACGGTTGCACGTAGTTTGCCGGGAATCTCAATGCGATTGTAACCATAAACACGCAGTATTTCTTCTATTACATCTACAGGTCTGGTGACATCGTTACGGTAAGCAGGTATGGTAAGCCCTAGCCCAGTCTCAGAAACATTATTCACGGCTATGTCCAGTGTTCTTAAAATGCTTTTAATTTCTTCGCGCGGTATTTCTTGGCCTATGAGCGCATCCACTTTAGCATAGGGCAAGAACACGCTCAGGTTTTCTATTTTATTAGGATAACTGTCTATAATGTCGCACGACACTTTACCGTTTGCATACTGCATAATAAGCTGTGCCGCACGTTGCAATGCATATTCTGTACGGTTAGGGTCTATACCTCGCTCAAATCTAAATGATGCGTCCGTATTGAAACCATGTCGTTTTGCAGTTTTGCGAACACTTACCGGGTTAAAATAGGCACTTTCTAAGAAAACAGACGTGGTCGTTGCTGTAACGCCGCTACCTAGACCACCGTAAACCCCAGCAATGCATAAAGGTTTTACCGTATCACAAATCATTAAATCCTCTTTGTGCATCTTATGTTCTACGCCATCGAGCGTTGTAAACAGCGTGCCTGCTATAGCTGTTTTTACAATGACCCTATTGCCTTCTATGTATGCTGCGTCAAACGCGTGTAGCGGTTGTCCTAACTCATGCATTACATAATTTGTAATGTCCACGATATTGTTTTTAGGGACGAGACCTATTGCTTTGAGCCTGTTTTGAATCCATACTGGTGAAGGCCCGACAGCTACATCTATAATCGTTACACCACAATATCGCGGCGCAAGTTCGTGGTTTTCTACCTGCACGTCTATGCGCAGCGAGCGGTTGTCCACATGGTAGTTTGAAATAGAGGGCGTGTTAAATGCAAGCGGCGCTTCACCGTTTATAGCGAGTCCTGCACGCAAATCACGGGCAACACCCAAGTGCGACATGGCGTCTGCACGATTAGGTGTCAACCCTATTTCTATGGTATAATCATGCTCTACTTTATACACGGCACTTAAGGGTGTCCCCACTGCTAGTGCGGGGTCTAGTATTAGAATGCCATCGTGGGACTTGCCCAGTCCTAGTTCATCTTCGGCGCAAATCATTCCGTGGCTTTCTTCCCCTCTGATTTTGCCTTTTTTAATGGTCCAAGCTTCCCCATCTGCGGTGTATAGCGTTGTTCCTATGGTTGCAACGGGCACTTTTTGTCCAGATGCCACGTTAGGTGCACCACAAACAATTTGAACTATTGCAGTACCTATGTTTACGGTGGTAAGTTTGAGCTTGTCAGCATCTGGGTGCTTTATACACGTAAGCACTTCACCTACGACGACTCCTTTCAGACCACCTTTTACACTTTCAAACGGCTCGATGCCTTCTACCTCAAGACCTAGTGATGTCAGTATCGCAGCGTGCTCTTCTATGGCATCGGGAATGTTTAAAAATTGCTTGATCCAGTTATAGGAAACTTTCATGTAAAGGAGGTTTGAAAAAGGGGTTAAAGATAGTGTTTAGCTCGCTTTCGCGAAAGCGTACCCCCAACAAACACATTGCATCCAAAATATCAAAGCGTTGTGCAGGTTGTATAGGTTTTAAGTGGGTTCACGATTAAAGAAATAACGGAAACAAAGTCTGCTGATGCTGTGTTAGTATTCCCACTTGCGTTTTTTATTGAGTGCTTCCATCTCCTCAAGCTCATTTATTGGTATGACTTTAAGAAAGGATGCGTGCTGCTCTATGGCATATTCGAGTTGCTCCACAATAGCTTCGATACTGTCGTTTTCATAGTCTATAACAAGGGGTTCCTTAATTACCATGGATTGTAAGATATTACGCTTTTTTATACGTAGGCCTTTTTTGTCGAAACTACGTCTAAAACCGTCTATAACGACGGGAACTACAATGGGTCTGTACTGTTTGATAATGTGTGCAGTCCCTTTGCGTATAGGTTTAAAGGGCTTTGTCGTTCCCTGCGGAAACGTTACAACCCAACCGTCTTCTAGGGCGATGCCTATATTTTTTGTGTCGTCTAGATTTACGGCACGATTTACATCTTCCCCTTGTGCGCGCCAGGTACGCTCTACGGTTATAGCGCCTACATAAGCAAATATCTTAGGTAACAAACCGCTGTTCATGGTTTCCTTTGCAGCTACATAATACATATTCAGTTTCGGTTGCCAGAGGTAACCTACGTTTTTAATATTATCCTCTCTGCCTGACAGGGATGCGTTGAAAACGTGGAACATGCTTACCACGTCAGCAAAATAAGTCTGGTGGTTTGAAACAAAAAGTACATTGTGGCCAGGCAGGGCTCGTATAATCTCGCTGCCCTCTATATCCATTTCGTTGAAACCCCTGTACCTGCTGTGGGATATAACACCTAGAAATCGTATCAAGAACTTTTTGACCGATAATATATGCCCGAATGGATTTCTTTTAAATAACCCCATAGATGGTTTTACGTGATTGCTAACTTGCAAATATAGGTTAAGAAATTTGCAATGGGTTCATTTAGAGTTTAGGTATTAAAAGGAATTTTTGCTCGCATATATAAATATGTATCCTGCGGCTTGAGCAACTTACTTCTTAATATAATTCACCACAAGAGAGCTTCTCTACTAATAACAGGTTGGGACAGCTTGGCTTACTCTTTGGAGCGCATTAACACTATTTTTTCTATGAAAATTGGTGCTATACTGTTTGAGCAACATTATTTTGCCACAATCTACTGCGGGAATACTCATAGCCTAAGAACATGCGAGGATAGGTTGGCTAGCTATTTAGAGGTTGGAACCAGGAGTGGTTTAACTACGGATTTTGTAAGCAAGCCAAAACTAACTTACACCGCAATGCCTCTTAATGTCATTTAGAACAGGAGGTATTTTAAAAAAAAAATCATTTTTATAACGCAATGCAGTAAGTCCTTTTTCAAGTAAGACTGCATCGCGCACATGGTGTTTTTCATTTGTAACGGTTTGTAATTATAAGCACCGTCTAGCTGAATACTCAGTTTGTGTGGTGCGCAACAAAAATCAACAATGTGGTTTGAGACGGAATATTGTGGTCTGAAGGCCAGCCGACAGCGTTTTTGAGCTTTTAAAACACCCCGTAGATAGCCTTCGGCAAGAGTTAGTTAAGTTATTATGTAAGTTTTTTCTAAGATGCTGAATATTTGGTAGGTTATGAATAAGTGTCCTACGTTTCATGAAATTAATATATTGAATTTTATGAAATAAAGGTCAACCTATCCAACCAAAGCTAGCTCTCGCTCGTTTTTTCATCTTTCCTGGTCTGAGGAAAGGAATGCTTTGCGGTTATGCGTTTTGATACAAGAGGTTATGCTAAAAAAGGTGATGTTATGCACCCTGAATTTCTTGAATTCCTAGATTTAATTTGCCAGAGAATACCCTCGATTGTTTTATCCACCTTTCTGTTGTGCTGAGGTGTGCTGTTATTAAAGGGTTTCTGGTATTGTCAGAGGGGATTTTAAATATGGAAGCTAGTTTCTACTACCTTTTGCCAATTCGAGAAATGCAAAGCAACACATAAAACAGCGTTGCGATGCATTCTGAACATTTTAAAAGTCGCTGCGCTGGTTGCTTCTAGTAATAGGTGAATCGTCTTACTTTGGCAATGTACTTTGCGAGCCTGATTACTTGATGGCTGTAGCCATATTCGTTATCATACCACACATAAAGAACCACGTTCCTGCCGTCTGCACTTACGATGGTGGCCTTTGAATCAAATATGGACGGTGCGTTAGAGCCTATAATATCACTGGATACAAGCTCGTTATCTATGGAATATTTAATTTGCTCCACCAGAGCGCCATCTAACGCGTATTTTTTAATACTCGCGTTAAGGTGTTCTTTGCTTGTAGGGGTTTCTAGCTCCAGGTTTAATATTGCAAGCGAGCCATTGGGTACTGGCACACGTATCGCGTTAGAGGTAAGTTTCCCATCAAATGATGGCAGTGCTTTTGTAACTGCTTGCCCGGCACCGGTCTCCGTAATGACCATGTTGAGCGCAGCAGCGCGACCACGGCGGTACTTACTATGCATGTTGTCTACTAGGTTCTGGTCGTTTGTATAAGCATGTATTGTTTCTAGATGACCTTTTACCACGCCATACGTGTCTTCTATAGCTTTGAGAACTGGCGTAATCGCATTTGTGGTACAACTAGCAGCGCTAAATAGGTGGACTTTATCTGGGTCACTTTCCAGGTGGTTCACACCGTGAACAATGTTAGGAACTCCTTTTCCAGGGGCCGTAAGTAACACTTTGTGAGCGCCTTTTGCTGCAAGGTGTCTAGCAAGTGCTTTAGCGTCCCTAAATGCACCTGTGTTGTCTATAATGAGTGCATCTTTAATACCGTAAGCGGTATAATCTATATCTTCTGGTTGTTTTGCACTTATTATTTTAACAGTAGTTCCGTTTATTATAAGAGCCTTATTTGTCACGTCATATCCCACAGTTCCAGAAAAATCACCATGTACGCTGTCCTGCGAGAGTAAGGATGCGCGTTTTTCAAGAATAGTTTCATTAATATCATCTCTGGTTACAATAGCCCGCAGTCGCAACTGGCTGCCCTGACCTGCTTTGGTCATGAGTTCACGAGCGATGAGTCTACCGATGCGCCCAAAACCATAGAGCACGACGTCTTTAGGCGCTATCTCGTTTGCTTCGTAAGCGTTTACAAGTTTACCGGAGACGAAACTCAACGCGTCTTGAGTCTCGTTTTCTTCAAGGTGGTACTCGTAAGTAAGTTTGCCTATATCCAGTTTTGCTGGAGGCAACTCGAGTAAAAGTAATGCTTGTGCAATTTCTACACTGTCAAAAATAGAAATAGGTTTTTGTACAAATGCACCTGCATATTCGTGCAAATTAATAATCTCACTAACATTGCGGTCTATTAATTGGTTGCGGAAAAGCACGAGCTCTATAGATTTGTCATACCACAGGTCACTTACTGCCTTAATAAATGACACTGCCGCTCGCCTGCGGTCTGTTTGGAATGCAAGTTCCTTCTCGTACTGGTCTGAGCTGCTCATAATTTAGGTTTTTGAGAATGATTTTTTTTGCAAAAATAGCCCTTCTACATCGTTTTCGTCAATTGTTTAGGTAGGTATTTCTTGGGATGTTTAGGTTTTCCAAATTGAGTGACGCAGTAGCGCGGGATTTGTGCTGTGTGCGCAAGCATTTCATTTAAAGTTGTCTTTTAGGTCTCGTTGCTTGGCTCGAATAACAATAAACAGTATTTTTATACCTAAGGAAGTTAGGTATGTCTCAATCGCCGTTATATAAGGGAAGTTTAATAACCATTGTATTGCAGTTGCTTCAGAAAGAAGGAGCGATGTACGGCTATGAAATTACTCAAAAAGTACAAAAACTTACCAAGGGGAAGCTCGATATTAAAGAAGGAGCGCTGTATCCTTTGCTGCATAAACTAGAGGCATCAGGCCATGTAACGGTGTTTGTAAAAAAAGTAGATAACAGAGTGCGCAAGTATTACGAGTTAACAGCCCATGGCACGCAAGAAACAGCAACTAAGATCCAAGAATTACAGGCCTATATTCAAATGATAAATCGCTTAGTAAACTTAAAACCTATTTAAATGAAAAAACTTACCGCAGCACACATAGACGTGTTATATGATTTTACACGCAAGCATTACGTGCTGCATTATGATTTACAAACAGAGCTGGTAGATCATCTAGCAAACGGTATTGAAAAGCAATGGGCTCGTAAAGAGGAGCTCACCTTTGAGAACGCACTAACTATAGAGTTTAAGAAGTTTGGCGTTTTTGGATTTACCGAAATTATCGATAAACGGCAGGCTGCAATGCACAAAAGATACCTAAAAATTATAGGTAAACACGCCTTACAATTTATGGGCTCTTTAAAAATGGCCGCTTTTATGTTGTTTACGGCCGTACTCATACTGTTTACAACTAATGTTCCTAGCGGTACGCTGGTTATGTATGGTTTAGGGTTTGCGGGTTATGTGGCATCGCTGGTGTACATAGTCGTGAACATGCGCAAGTATAGAAAAAAGCAAGAGCAAGAAAACAGCAAGCGGTGGATGTTTGAGGAGCTTATAGTTAACTATGGCATGGGCACGGGTGTTTTAGGCATTCCTTATTATTTGCATGTAACCACTTTTAACCATGCCATGGACTTCACTGCGCCTAGCACGTTTGAGAGCTATTTCATTGCAATCTGGACCGCCTTAACCGTAGTCATGTTTTACTTGGTTTGTATAGAAATACCTAAAATGGCAGGTAATTATCTGGCAGCCGTTTATCCCGAGTATGCTGTGGCTAAATAAAGTTACGACTGTTTTTATTAGGTACATAGTAGCATTATTTACGAACGATGCTAAACCTAGGTTTCTACAAGGTTTTAAAGGCTACAAGGCCGTATGCGTGGACATTGTATTTATAAAATATGTTAGGTATTAATACGTGCAAAATAGTAAGTTGCTTTTGCGAAAGCAGCACACACAAATTTAAAGCAACGTTAAGGTATTTTGTGAACAACAATTGCTGTTGCGCATGTAATCAGGTAACAAGGTTTTTTTGCCTTTCTTAAAGTACTTTTAAAGCATTTGAAAAACAGCGGCACCGTAAACGGCAAATCGCAAGAACCGCAATAGACCTATTATCATCACCGAATTAATAGGATATCGCAACATACCTGCAACAAGGCAACTCATGGAAAAAGGTAGGGGCAACAATGCACCCACAGCTATAAGAACACCTCCCCATTTGCGGGCTAACGTGAGCTGTTTTGCCATTTTAACTTCGAGATAATCGTGAAAAGAAGGAATGCGTAATGTGTATTGTCCTATAAAATAGGCAGTAATACCGCCTAAATAAGATAGCACCGCAATAATAGATAGATACACAAGAGGCGCATCTGTCTTCCAGGCCCAACCTATGAACAACTCCGGCGGGATAATGCCCAGAACAGTTTCAGATACGTAAAAAAAAGCAAGCACGCCGTAACTAGGTAAATACTCAACCGCAAGCTCCAGCGCTTTAAAAATATCCAAGAAAAAGAAATGCATAATGGCAAGCAAGCCCACAACGATTAGTACAGGAGGCATACTTTTTTTTATACTATCGATTACAAAATTATAAAAACCAGTTAATTGATAATATTTGTGAAGGCGGCTAAAGGTAAAACCCTTCTTTTTTACTACGCGTGTAGAGGACATTTCTAAAATTAAATTTGAGGGTAAAAGTAACAATTTTCTTGCAAGAGTATTGTTAAAGATTTTACAATAAAACTAATTGGATTTTTATTGCAAACACTAGTTATACAAGCTTAATAAAGCTGTATTTTTGCATCCTAATTTTTTTAAGTATCTCTCTCTTATATGAACCTAGAAAGCGCCAATTCCATCAAATCTTTATACGACTATCAGGCAAGGGATCTCGATGCGATTTTCGAACGTATAAATGAGCAACCAGATGATTACAATCTTCTTTATCAGTTACCTACGGGTGGTGGTAAGACCGTTATTTTTTCTGAAATAGTGCGCCGTTATATCGAGCAAAAAAACAAAAAAGTGGTTATTCTTACGCACAGAATCGAGTTATGTAAGCAAACATCTAAAATGCTCGACGGATTTAATGTTAAGAACAAAATCATTAACTCTAAAGTTAAGGAGCTCAGTGATCAGCAAGATTTTGGTTGTTTTGTAGCAATGGTAGAAACCTTGAACAACCGTATTCAAGACGACCAGTTACAACTAGACGATATAGGTCTTGTGATTATAGATGAAGCGCATTATAACAGTTTTAGAAAGTTGTTCAAATATTTTGACCATTGCTTTATGCTAGGCGTAACCGCTACACCACTCAGTTCTAATTTTAAGTTGCCTATGAAGGACAACTACAAAGAGCTTTTAGTAGGTGATAGTATTACTGCGCTCGTTGGGCAAGGATATCTGTCCCAGGCAATCACGCATACCTATGACGTAGGCCTAAGTGGCCTTACTATAGGAATGAATGGTGATTACACAGTTAAGTCCAGTGAGAAGCTCTATACAAACATTACTATGCAAGACAAGCTCTTGCAATCCTACAATGATGTTTGTTTAGGTAAAAAAACGCTTATTTTTAATAATGGTATACGCACCTCCATTGAAGTTGAAGAGACCTTTAAGCGAGCAGGGTTAGAAATAAGACATCTGGACAACACAAACACGAAGGAAGAACGAAAAGCCATTCTTAAATGGTTTAAGCAAAAACCAGATGCTATTCTTACTTCAGTAAGTATTCTTACCACGGGTTTTGATGAACCTAGTGTTGAGTGTATAATTTTAAATAGAGCCACTAAATCGCTCACGCTTTATTACCAGATGATAGGTCGCGGTTCCCGTGTTTTTAAAGATAGAAATGAATTTCAGGTTATAGACCTAGGAAATAATGTAGCGCGTTTTGGATTGTGGAACGAGCCTGTAGACTGGCAACAAGTATTTAGGTCACCAGATTTTTATGTTGAGAACATTGTGTCTGACGAAGAAATAGAGCGCAATTTTGTTTACAGAATGCCTTTAGAGGTTAAGGCAGAGTTCCCTAAGACTACAGACTTTACTTTTGACATACGTGGTGCATACAATTTTGCAATTAAAGAAAACCGCAAGTCTAAAGAAGTTTTAGACGAGTCGATGGCACAGCACTTAAAATGGTGCGTAGAGAATAGTGAAGACGTTTTCGACGCACGGATTCTCTCAAAAATGCTTAAAGATGATATTAAAGACCGTATACGCAGGTATTCGTACTGCATTATTAATAACACAAATAATTACAAAGACTGGTTGGAAGAAGATTATTACCGACGTCTCAGACTTGCAATTCAGCAAGAATTTGCTGGTGTAGAAAACTAAATAGTTACAAACTTAACCAGATTTTACAGAAAACCCGTTTCTTTGGTACCAACAGAAACGGGTTTTTGTATGGAATAATGGAAATCACAGTATGTCATAGCACAAGGCAACTTGAACGTTGTTAAGGGGCTTTTGGACTGCAGCGCATTACTTCCGAAAGTAACGCCTCACTGGCTCACATACTATTACGTCTGATAAAATATACTGCGTCAAGCAAGGAAAGTCACGACTCACAAACCCAAAAATCATAAGTTCGAAGCCGCAAACCTTAATTACCGAAAACACCTTCGAGCGGTCCTTTGCTTCTTACCTTATCCAAAACCTCAGAGAAAAAGTAAAAAACGAAAATCGGGCTGAAATCTAAATTTAAACCTTACTAATATTGAGAGCATGACTTGGTTTGAATTAACGCAGATTATTAAATTGTGCTCATAAATTCAAGAAACCGGAACCGCGATTCACAAACTCTCTGGGCTTTGAACTCAAAAACCAGCTTTCTCGGCAACAATATAACGTTCTGTTTGTGTGCCATTTCTTAAAATGAGCTCACCTAAAAAGCCTGCCATAAAAAATAGCGAACCTAAGATCATGGTGGTTAGTGCTATAAAAAACCAAGGGTTGTTTGTAACTAGCGTGTACGGTAGACTGTTTGCCATTTTGAAGAGCTTGTGAAGTCCCACATAACTTGCGGTTAAAAATCCTAACAAAAACATGGCTACCCCTAAACTACCGAAAAAGTGCATGGGTCGTTTCCCGTATCTGGAAATAAAAGCGATTGTAATTAAATCTAAAAACCCGTGAATAAAGCGCTCATAACCAAATTTTGTCGTGCCATACTTGCGCGCTTGGTGCGTGACTTCTTTTTGTGTAATTTTAGTAAAACCAGCGTTTTTTGCAAGTACCGGAATGTAGCGATGCATCTCGCCGGATACGTTTATATTTTTTACAACTGTTTTTTTATAAGCCTTAAGACCGCAATTAAAATCGTTTAATTTGAGACCGCTCGTTTTACGAGCTGCCCAGTTAAAAAGTTTGCTGGGTAGATTTTTACCTATTACAGAATCATAGCGTTTACGTTTCCAGCCGCTTACAAGGTCATTGCCATTATCTTGAATAAGGGCATACAAGGCCGGAATTTCTTCGGGACTGTCCTGCAAGTCGGCATCCATGGTAATCACTACATTGCCTTGTGCCGCTTCAAAACCTGCATGTAAAGCTTGTGATTTGCCGTAGTTTATTTGAAACCGGATTGCTTTTATGTAATCGTGCTTTCGCAAAAGCGAACTCAATACATCCCAACTGTCATCTAAACTACCATCGTCTATAAATAAGATTTCATAAGACAAACCAGTTGTTTCCAATACGCGGTCTATCCACTGTTGTAGCTCTTCTAGCGATTCTGCTTCATTAAAAAGTGGTATGACTATAGAAAGGTCTAGCATATTAATGGAATGGTACAGGCTCGTCCTTGCGTATAACGGCTGCGCTTATTAAACCTATGATAGTGTACATCATTACGCTAAATATAATGCTTAGTATAACTGTGGGCCCAAATGGGTTCGGTGCGCTGTTCATAGCTTCTTGTAGCACATCTGTGTCCATAGTTTCCACGGCGTCTTTTTGTCCTACCATGCCCAGCATACTTTCCATCATTCCCATGCTTTGCTCTATGGACAGTCGCATGAGTTCTTTGGTAGCTGCGGGATCTATGAAATTAAATATGAGTATTGCGGTAATATAATAGCCCATTATGGCTATAAGGACGGTTACCATATATACCTGCAGTGTGTCTGTAAAATCTAAAAATCCGCCGTTTTTTTTGCGGGCTTCTACCTGTGAATAAATACCTAAACCTATAACCATAAATCCTAAGAGAAAGCCCACTAACGGATTAATAAGTATACTCAAGCTTAGTAGCCATCCATAGATTACATAAAAAGTATATATCCCGAAGCCTATCAGGCCATATTTAAGTCCTTTTGTATTAAGCATGTTTTTTAATTAAGAGGTTGTTTTAATATTTTTTATGAAAAAGCCAGTGAGAATACCTGCAATAGTGTAAAAAAGTATGCTAGAAAGCATAGGACCTATGTAGGATGTTAATGTATATTCAGGTTGTTTGAAAACACCGCTTGCCGCAGCAGTATTAGGATTTTGTTCTTGTACCTTTAATGCTGCTTCTAGCATGAAGTTCTGTGCTGCAGGGTCTATGACCACAAAAATAAGGTAGTTAACTAGTGCTTCGGTTACAAAAAAGAACATGACTACTATAAAGTAGGCAAGTACACATTGTTTTAGAGTAATAGAACCGTTTAAGGCTCGTTTTGCAAGTATTTGCGCCATAACACCTAATAATATGGGAACAATAATTCTTATTAAGGATATCCATGCATCTGAGTAAAGTTGATATTTCCATATTACTACATAATAAACTGCGGCAATTGCTGCTGCTACGAGTCCAATTATTGATGATTGTCTTTTAAGAATACTATCCACAGTCTTTGTTTTAATGCGTTAACAAAGATATATATTTGCGCTGCGTTATGCATGCAAAAAATGTTGCGTTTTTAAAGCATTTTATATTGTAGCGTAACAAAAAAGAATTAACTTTGCACCCGCAAAAGAATAAGTAAACGACTATGCAAAAAGAAATTCACCCAGAAGAATATAGATTAGTAGCTTTTAAAGACATGTCTAATGAAGAAATCTTTATCACTAAATCTACCGCAAATACTAAAGACACACTAGATGTAGATGGTGTCGAGTATCCACTTATCAAGTTAGAGATTTCTCGAACTTCTCATCCATTTTATACCGGTACCAACAAGCTTATCGACACTGCTGGCCGTATAGACAAGTTTAAAAATAAATATTCAAAATTCAGTAAGTAAACTCTTGCTATCTTATATATAAATGCCTCGGTTTCATCGAGGCATTTTTTTGTGCATTCTGGTGAGATAATAACCTTTTAAGCGCTATGTCATTATTCTTTAAATACCCGACAATTTGCAGTAGCTAGCGCTACAAGCATACGACACAAACCACATTAATTTATAAACTTGTGGGATGTGATTCTCTTTAAAAACCCGATAATGCAGTTTGAAGTAACTTTTGTACTTGCGTTATTATGTGCGATACAGCGCACCATTTTCCCTAAAAGGTCAATAGATGTTCAAAAGCCGCTGGATAATTACCTTTCACAAAGTAACATTAATAACCCTGCCGTTAGCGTCCGTAATTTGAACACCTGTGGCAGTATTAATGGTAAAAGTGCCTGTTTGTAATGTCGTAACGATAAGTCCATCCGTTATAGCTTCAGCACGCACTACTGAGTTACCTACTACGTGGTATGTTAACGCACTAGCTAACCCTGGAAAATTAAGAACTTCCTGAATAATGTTAAAATTTGCATTCTCCGCAATAAGCGTGTCAAAAGAAGTGTTTAATGGTGCAAACACGGTAAACGGCACTGGAGCGGTAGTACCCGATAAAACAAGATCTAGGTCTTCTTGCTCTAAAGCAAGTACTAAGCTTGAAAAACTTGGGTTAGCAGCAGCTAGGGTAACAACGTTAGGTAATGCAATAACTGCATCTACAACATTTATAATACCGTTTGAAACAACAGTATTGGCTGCGATAACCTCTGCATCACCGTTAAGGATAACTCCACATCTAATGTCTACATACATGTCTATTGCGTCACCAGTAGCATTTGTTGCCGATGTTTTAACATAACCGTTTATTGGAGCAGTGGATTGAATCAAACCAGCTACAACGTGGTTAAGCAAGGTGTTTCTCAACACATCTACGGGAACAGCATTAAGATCTGCAAAACCGTTGTCGTTCAGGAATTACTGAAATTCAGCATTTGTAGGAGCAAAAACGGTGAAGGAACCGGAGCCGTTAAGAGTAGCTGTAGGATCAGCTCTTTCTAGAGCGGCTCCAAGGCTAGAGAAATCAGCATTTTCAGCTACAAAAGCTGAAGCTGTTACTGCTGCTGTTGCGTTTTCATCGTCTTAACCACATGATACGACGCTTGTAGCGAGCGCTATCACAAAAATTGTTTTCAGGATAAATTGTACTTTTTTCACGGGTTTTTTTTAAGGTTTTTTATTTTCTTAACTAAAGTGATGTATTGAAATAGTATGTTTAAAGAAATGTTTAAAAAATAAACAAAATGCAATGATAAGGAATGATGACTGTGCGATAAGGTAAATCGAAGACCGGGTGATGTATGCCTTTATATAAAAACTTATTTTTGCAGTATGGCAAAAGTAGTAGTAGGACTTTCGGGTGGCGTGGATTCTAGTGTGGCAGCATTTTTATTACAGAAAGAAGGACATGAGGTTATAGGACTGTTCATGAAAAACTGGCACGACGATAGCGTGACCATAAGTGACGAGTGCCCGTGGTTGGAGGATTCAAATGATGCGATGCTCGTTGCAAACAAGCTAGGCATTCCCTTTCAAACGGTAGATTTAAGCGAGCAATATAGGGAGCGCATCGTTAACTATATGTTTGACGAGTATGCGAGAGGCCGCACTCCTAATCCTGATGTGTTGTGCAACCGCGAGATTAAATTTGATGTATTTATGGATATAGCGATGTCGCTAGGAGCAGATTTTGTCGCAACGGGTCATTATTGCCAGAAACAAACGGATGTCATAAATGGTATTGCCGTTCATAGTCTTATTGCTGGTGCGGACCCTAACAAAGATCAAAGCTATTTTCTTTGCCAGGTATCACAAGCCCAGCTTGCTTGTACCTTGTTTCCCGTTGGGAATTTGCAAAAAGCGACCGTGCGAGAGATTGCTGCGCAGCAAGACCTCGTAACTGCTGGTAAAAAAGATTCACAAGGTTTGTGCTTTATAGGCAAAGTGCGCTTACCGGAGTTTTTGCAGCAGCAACTACAACCTAAAACAGGTGATATAGTAGAAATTCCAGCAAGTTTGAGTAGCACTCAAAAGCACGATAGGAGCAGTGAGGCATTACTCAGTTCGCTTTCGAGAAAGCTGACATACACACCCCAAGATGGCAAAATAGTAGGCAGTCACGTAGGAGCGCACTATTTTACTAGAGGACAACGCAAGGGTCTGGGTGTAGGAGGTATGGTAGAACCACTCTTTGTCATAGAGACAGATGTACATTCTAATACTATATACGTAGGACAAGGAAATACACATCCTGGCTTACTGTCGCGCGGTCTTTTTATTACTGCAAATGAAGTGCACTGGATACGGAAAGATTTAAAACTTGTTGCTGGCGAGACTATGGTTGTCATGGCACGTATACGATACAGGCAAGTACTACAAAAAGCGACTTTGCACTGCGAGGAGCATGGAATGTATGTGATTTTTGAAAACGAGCAAAGCGCGATATCGCCAGGGCAGTTTGTAGCTTGGTACATTGGGAATAGCTGTTTAGGTTCTGGAGTAATTGCTTAACTTGCCTTGTGTTAAAGAAATATTTACATATCGTCGCACTTCTTCTGATAGTAAAAGCTGCGGCCCAAACTAGCGGAACAGAATTTCATGCCTGGGTGTATTTTACAGACAAGCCTAATATTACAACGGCACTCGCAACACCAGCTAGCATACTTACCCAAAAATCCATAGACCGAAAATTCCGACACAATATTGCTGTCGACGCTCGCGATGTG
>Ga0222709_1000226_pt1 | contig 16722 bp, 18 predicted proteins | sample AntAcemetage1692_FD_179822 | JGI IMG/M metagenome (GOLD analysis project Ga0222709, IMG submission 179822) | Saline water microbial communities from Ace Lake, Antarctica - #1692 | ecosystem: Environmental > Aquatic > Non-marine Saline and Alkaline > Saline | place: Antarctica: Ace Lake...
AAAAACAAAGTTTCTTCAAGTACTACTGATCGAATAGCAGCTTATATTACGGTTCCGGTTAAGCTTAAAGGGATAATACCGCTTTTTATATTTGCCTTTACCGTTAGGGTTTTTACAATCGCACCTGTTATTTTTGTGTCATATGCAATTTTTATCTCACCTTCTTCTCCTACAGCTATTCCTTTAGAAGGTTTAGATACTATTTTACAATGTGCGCTAGAAAAAACGTTGTATATGTATAAGGTATTTGTACCGGTATTCTTGAATTTGAATGTTCGCAAACCATCGGAACCTGCCGCAATAGCACCATAATTTATGGTCGTTGTTTCAAACTGCATAACTGTGAGAGGTGCGTCTTGCGGCATTTCTTGCGCTGCAACGGTAAATGCAGCTGATATTAACGTTAAAAAAAGTATATACTGTCTCATAATTTCTGGTCTTTGTTAAATGTAATTAGATCTTTTTAAACCATGCGATGATGATGGGAATAAATATAGATATAAGTACTTTTGTCGATTAAATTTCAAAAATTGAGCCAAATATGTCTTTAGCATCAAAATATGACCCTGCAACTGCCGAGCAAAAGTGGTATACCTATTGGATGGAGAACGATTACTTTACGTCCGTTCCAGATCAGCGCGAGAGTTATACCATCGTTATACCACCGCCTAACGTTACTGGAGTATTACACATGGGGCATATGCTTAATAACACCATTCAGGATGTGCTTATACGCCGCGCCCGTCTTAAAGGTTATAATGCATGTTGGGTTCCGGGTACGGACCACGCGTCTATCGCTACGGAGGCAAAGGTCGTTAAAAAACTTAAAGATGCTGGTATTGATAAAAATGATTTGACAAGAGAAGAGTTTTTGTCCCATGCTTGGGACTGGACTGATAAATATGGTGGTATTATCCTAGAGCAACTTAAAAAACTAGGGGCTAGTTGCGATTGGTCTCGCACAAAGTTTACTATGGACGACGATATGAGCGCTGCAGTAATTCACGTGTTTGTAGATCTCTACAATAAAGGCAAGATCTACCGTGGTTTCCGTATGGTAAACTGGGATCCCGAAGCACAAACCACCCTAAGTGACGAAGAGGTGATTTACGAAGAACGCAATGGTCATTTATATTATCTCAAATACGTACTAGACGATGGATCCGATTTTATTACCATAGCTACAACCAGACCGGAGACTATACTAGGTGACACTGCGATTTGTGTGCATCCGGACGATAGTCGTTATACTCATTTAATAGGTAAAAAAGTGATTGTTCCTATCGTAAATCGTGCAATTACGGTTATTGCAGATAACTATGTAGATATGGAATTTGGTACTGGCGCACTTAAAATTACGCCTGCACACGATATAAATGACAAAGAAATAGGTGAAAAGCATAATTTAGAAGTTATTGATATTTTTAATGCAAATGGTACCTTAAATAGTTTTGGACTACAATATGAAGGTAAAGACCGTTTTCAGGTGCGTAAAGAAATTGCGATAGAGCTAGAAAACAGTGGTTTACTGATTAAAAAAGAAAACTACATACACAAAGTAGGAACCAGCGAGCGCACCGGTGCCGTTATCGAGCCACGCTTATCGGACCAGTGGTTTTTAAAGATGGAGGAACTTGCAAAACCTGCAATAGATGCAGTGCGCAATGATATCGTAGAGTTGTTACCGCCTAAATTCAAGAGCACGTATTTTCACTGGATGGAAAACGTGCGCGACTGGAACATTTCCCGCCAGCTTATGTGGGGACAGCGCATCCCCGCTTATTTTTACGGTGACGGTAAAGAAGATTTTGTCGTGGCAAACAATATAGATGAGGCTGTTACGCTTTCGCGAAAGCGAACAAACAACAAATCTCTAACCGCAGCAAGTCTGCGTCAGGAAAACGATGTGCTGGATACCTGGTTCTCTAGCTGGTTATGGCCTATAAGTGTTTTTAATGGGATTCTTGAGCCTGAAAATGAAGAGATCAACTATTATTATCCATCACGTGATCTCGTAACTGGACCAGATATTTTGTTCTTCTGGGTAGCGCGTATGGTTGTTGCTGGATATGAATATCGCGATGAAAAACCGTTTGATAAGGTGTATCTCACCGGTTTGGTGCGTGATAAACAACGCCGCAAAATGTCTAAGTCCCTGGGCAATTCTCCAGACGCGCTTAAACTAATAGAAGATTATGGCGCAGACGGTGTGCGCGTGGGCTTGCTGTTAAGTGCTGCTGCGGGCAACGACATTATGTTTGACGAAGACCTGTGTCAACAAGGGAAAAACTTTGTAAATAAAATATGGAACGCATACCGCCTTATAGATGGCTGGGAAATAGACAGCGCCCTAGCGCAACCTGATTATACAAAACAGGGTTTACACTGGTATCAGTCCCGTTTTAACGAGGTGTTTTTAGAAATAGAAGATCATTACTCAAAATACCGCATAAGCGATGTACTCATGACCAGTTATAAGCTTATTTGGGATGATTTTTGTAGCTGGTTACTAGAAATTATTAAGCCAGACTACCAGTTGCCAATAGATTCAGTAACCTATGCATCGGTTATTGCGCTTTTAGAAAACAACCTTAGGTTAATGCATCCATTCACTCCATTTATAACTGAAGAGATCTGGCAAAGCATTGCCCCGCGAAATAAAGAAGAGGCCCTCGTGGTTAATACGTGGCCAGTAGTCGGTGTTGTAGATAATGACATCATTAACGACATGAACATGGTTCAAGAGGTTATTACCGGTTTGCGCAAAGTGCGCAAGGAAAAGCAAATCTCGTTTAAGAACCAGATAGAAGTGCTGGTTATAAATAACGAAGGGCTATCTGCATCGTATGACGCACTTATTAAAAAGTTGATTAACGTTGCTACAATCACAAATGTTACCGAAGCAGTTGCTGGCGCGATAAGTTTCCGCGTGAAATCTAATGAGTATTTTGTACCACTTTCTGGCGCTGTAGATGCTACGGTTGAGTTGGGCAAGTTAGAAGAGGAGCTTACTAGAGCACAAGGATTTTTAATGAGCGTCCAGAAAAAACTTAGCAATGAACGTTTTGTAGCAAATGCCGCTGTTGAGGTTGTAGCCTTAGAAAAACAAAAAGAGGCAGACGCACTTGCAAAAATAGAAACGATTCAGGCAAGTATGCTTGTATTAAAGGCGTAGTGTACCATTTGCGGCCACAAAAAAAATGCGACTTCAGAGTCGCATTTTTTTGGTTTGTAGTTTATTATAAATCTGTTTTCCAAGGTTTTGGGTACAAATCCTCTACAATTTTAATGTAGCGTTTTCTAGCCTCGGTCTTAGATAATTGTTGCACCTGAATAAGCGCGTTCATTTTAAAACCAGATCGTAAGTCGTTTGAGTGGAAAGTGCGGTTACTCACGTAAGGTTCGTCTATAACTCTTTTATAGTAAGCGTAAAGATGTAACTGCAATTCTAAGGGAACTAGTGATTGTTCCTCCGCACTTGCCTTTTTAAAGGCTTCTTGGAATCTTTTATCTAGTTCTTCTTCTTCTCTCATTGTTAAATAGTAGCTAGGGTAGAAACGCCGCCTTGCACAACCTGGTTGAGTGTTACCAGTATTTTTGTGTCCACAGGCAGATAAACATCAACACGTGAACCAAATTTAATAAAACCGCTGTCACTCCCTTGTGAAACGTGCTCGTTTTCTTGCGCATAGTTCACGATTCGTCTAGCTAGCGCACCGGCAATTTGCCTATATAATACTTGAACGCCATTTTTGTGACTCACAACTACTGTGGTACGCTCGTTTTCTTCACTTGCCTTAGGGTGCCACGCTACTAAATATTTTCCTGGGTGGTACTTGCTATATGCAACAGTGCCGCTTATGGGGTATCGTGTTACATGCACATTGATAGGTGACATAAAAACAGATATCATTAAACGTTCTCCCTTAAAAAACTCATTTTCCTGTACTTTCTCTATAACCACAACTTTACCGTCTACAGGTGAAATCACGTTGGTGTCACTAAGTGGAGTTACCCGTTTAGGATTTCTGAAAAATTGTAGAATAATAAATAAGAACAAGATTATTATAGAAGATAGGGTTATTTGCAGCCAGATGGGCATTGCAGCTAACCATACAGCACTCATAAGTATACAGGTAATTATAAAAGCAATTAGGATAGATTTATTTCCTTCTTTATGAAACATAGTTAATAATTAGAAAAGTTAAATAAGCAAACGGTGCTGCAAATATAATGCTGTCCATGCGGTCAAAAATTCCACCGTGACCAGGCATGATGTTACCACTGTCTTTTACGTCGGCCTGACGTTTAAATTTAGACTGTATTAAATCTCCTATCGTCCCAAAAAATGCAACCACAAAAGCTAAAATAAGCCACTGATAAATGTTGTAAACACCTACGTAATAATGTAAAACTGCTCCTGCAACTAGAGCCATAATAAGCCCACCAGCAAAACCTTCTATTGTTTTTTTTGGCGAAATGCGTTTCATGAGTTTATGTTTTCCTAAAAGCTTGCCAGACGCATAGGCACAACTGTCGTTAACCCATATTATTGCAAATATGCCTATAAGCAACATAGGTTTATACGTTTCAACTACGTCTGGTATAAGCGCAATAAACAGACTAGAGCCTATTAAATAGAGCAGCACGATGATGTGTTTTTTTGTATTAAACATAGCAATACGGTCCAATAATACCAAATCCCGTATAAGATAGCAATTTACAATTAGGGTAGCCGCCAGTACAATATAAAGAACTAGATCGGGAACGGTTTGCCATACAATTACATAATACGCAAGCGGTAAAACAGGGTAAATTAACCACTGGTTCAGCCTTATCATGGGCATTAATTCGACCAGGCATATAAACGCAAAAATGCAAAACAATACAATAAAAACGTCTCTGGAAAAAAGTGCACTTAATACCACCAGTGATACATACACAATCCCTGACACAGAACGTACCATTAACTCTTTCATGTTACAGGTCTTCTACGAGGATAAGATAGCATCGTTTGTTGGGTGTGCCGTACTGCATGAGGTCTTTATCTTGGTTGGCATCGGTACGCTCTTGAAAATTCTTTAAGGTAGTGATGTTGCTAGGTATACTTGAAACAGAATTATGTTTAATACCCCGTAAACCTTCCCCTATTGTTTCTACAATTTGGCTAGTTGATGCAATGACGATAAATGTCTCTGGCAAGTCTACAGGTTTCTTTTCCTTTATCTGGTTGGAAGAAAAAAGTATTGCGCCGTGGTCAGATATAAGGTACTCGCAGGTGGTTATAAACAAACTGCTCTCTTCTCTACGATCAGCATTAAACTCTAAATTAAAATTATTAAACCTAGCTATAAGTTGCGGATCATAGCAAAATGCAGGTTGCTCAAAGAAGTCATGTTCAACCATAATATCTTCAAAATGTGCCTGTATTTCGTTTTCGTCTAGGCTGTATAACAGCCTCCCTCCCTGTTTTGTAAAATGGCGAATAAATTGCTCGTCGAGCGGCAATTTTTCTTCGGGCATAAATTTAGAACGTTCGTCGCGCGCACGATCTTCATTTTCAGAAGCTTTATTCTTTCCAAAAAATTTATCGAAAATGCTCATCGGCGATGGCTAAGGGAGTTTAGTATAGCTGGTAAATATAATCACTTATTAGATTGTTAGCAACTATTCCTTAACAACCGTGCTTTTTGTTTCTTCTCCCGTGTCTTCTTTTGTTTCTTCTCCTGTCTCTTCTTGGGTTTGTTGTTCCGTTTCCACTTGTGTTTCTTCTTGCAATTTCTCTTTACGAAAACTGGTGTTCGATTTAAGGGCTACAGCCTCTTCTTTAATGAACGGGCGCGCACCAAAAATCTTTTCTAGATCATCTTTAAAAATAACTTCTTTCTCTAGAAGAATTTCTGCTAGCTCGGACAGTTTATCTTTGTTTTGCTCTAGAATTTTTATTGCACGTTGGTACTGCTCTTCGATAACTTTAGATATTTCCTGATCTATAATCACGGCAGTTTCTTCACTGTACGGCTTGCTAAAGTTGTATTCGTTCTGACCACTCGAGTCGTAGTAAGTTACGTTACCTACTTTCTCATTAAGACCGTATATGGTTACCATAGCACGAGCCTGCTTTGTGACTTTCTCTAGGTCGCTTAATGCTCCAGTAGAAATGTTGTCAAACATTACTTTCTCTGCAGCACGGCCACCCATGGTAGCACACATTTCGTCGAGCATTTGCTCTGGTCGCACTATTTGGCGTTCCTCAGGCAGGTACCATGCTGCGCCAAGGGACATCCCACGCGGCACGATGGTTACTTTTACAAGGGGAGCTGCGTGCTCTGTCATCCAGCTTACCGTTGCGTGACCAGCCTCGTGGTAAGCAATAGTGCGCTTTTCTGATGGCGTAATGAGTTTGTTTTTTTTCTCAAGTCCACCTACTATGCGATCTACGGCATCTAAGAAATCTTGTTTACCTACTGCTTTTTTACCTTTACGGGCTGCTATAAGCGCTGCCTCATTACATACGTTTGCAATGTCCGCACCGGAGAACCCTGGCGTTTGCTTTGCAAGAAATACAGTATCTAATTCGTCTTCTACTTTCTTAATAGGGCGCAAGTGTACTTCAAAAATTTCTTCACGCTCGCGTACGTCCGGCAAGTCCACATAAATTTGTCTGTCGAAACGTCCTGCACGCATTAGTGCTTTATCGAGTATGTCGGCACGGTTTGTTGCCGCTAGAACAATTACATTTGTATTTGTTCCAAAACCATCCATCTCTGTAAGCAGCTGATTTAAAGTATTCTCGCGCTCATCATTTGACCCTGACATATTAGATTTACCACGTGCGCGGCCTATCGCATCTATTTCATCTATAAAAATAATAGAGGGGGATTTTTCTTTTGCCTGTTTAAACAAATCACGTACGCGACTTGCTCCTACACCTACAAACATTTCTACAAAGTCAGAACCGCTTAATGAGAAAAAAGGAACTTTTGCCTCTCCTGCTACTGCTTTTGCAAGTAAGGTTTTACCAGTTCCTGGTGATCCTACAAGCAACGCTCCTTTCGGGATTTTACCACCTAAATCTGTATATTTTTCTGGATTCTTAAGAAAATCTACGATTTCTTGAATCTCTTCTTTTGCACCTTCTAAACCGGCGACATCTTTAAATGTTGTTTTTACATCGGTCTTTTGATCAAACAGCTTTGCCTTAGATTTCCCTATATTAAATATCTGACCGCCACCGCCGCCACCGCCGCCGCTCATGCGTCGCATCAGGTAAATCCATATACCTATAAGAATGACAAAAGGTAGTAAGGTTCCTAGATATGAAGTCCAGTCCTCTTTTTCGGCATTAAAGACAGGCTCTGTGTCCAGGTTTTTGTCTGTAATGGTCTGCAATAGCTTTTCTTCAAACAGTTTTGCATCACCAAATTCATAAGTGAATTCGGGCAACTCTTTATTTGCTATTGCACCTTCTTTAATTGATTTTTTATATTTATCGAGTTTTAGCGCTTCGTCTTTAAGATAAATTTTCGCTATTTTGCGGTTGCTTACAACTTCTACTTCTCGCACATCGCCAGACTCCAGTATGCGACTAAAGTCCGTCGTATTAAGCTCGCTAGGTGAGGATATAGTATTTGAAAAATAACTAACGCCTATAAATACCATAAGGAGGGGCACAATAATCCACCATACGTTAAATGCTGGTTTCATGCCTCCTGGCAGGTTTGATTTATTGGATTTCGGTGGAGTGTTTTTGTCTTCAGACATGTATGTGTTTTCTAAGTTTAATAAGTAGATTCTACGACGGTCGTTTTTGCATCGCCCCATAACCCTTCTAGGTCATAGTATGCACGCACGTGTTTTTGAAAAACATGCACAACTACGTCTACGTAGTCGAGTAAAACCCATTCTGCTTGCTCATTTCCTTCTACATGCCACGCATTTTCTTTAAGTGCTTTACTTACATTGCGTTGTATCGCACTAACAATGGCTTTTACCTGGGTATTAGAGGTTCCGTTGCATATAATAAAATAACTGGTGACAGTGTTTTCTAGGGCTCTGAGGTCTAAAATGGTAATATCGTTACCCTTAACATCTTCTATTCCGGCAATAATCTGTGACACGAGTGTGTCAGGAGAAACTTGATTTTTAATCATTCATGGTTTTTTACGTTTACAAATTTATTGCTTTTTAATGGGAGACTGTTAAAATTTGTCTTAAACTCGCCTATAAATTTGCAAATTGAAGATAGTCAAATTACATGCCAGTGCCTCTACAAATGAGGATTTAAGAGTTCGCTTTCGCGAAAGCGAACTCCCCAACCTCACAACACTTTTCACGCATACTCAAACACACGGTAAAGGGCAGCGTGGCACGAGGTGGGAAAGTGAAGCTTACAAAAACTTGACATTCAGTATTTTAATTACAGATCTAACGCAGTTTGAAGAATCATTTTCCTTAAACAAATTTGTTAGTGTTGCGATTGTAACTTGGTTGCAAGAACGTTTGAATGTTACTGCAAAAATTAAATGGCCTAACGACATACTGTCAGTTAACCTAAAGCTTGCTGGCATACTCGTAGAAACTATTTTTAAAGGCGCAAAAAAAGACCACGCAATTATAGGGATAGGGATTAACGTTAATCAAATGGAGTTTATTCAAGCGCCCAAAGCCATATCGCTCAAACATATTATAGGAAATGCCCAAGACTTAGAAATGCTGCTCGAATCCTTCTTGGAACATTTTGAGCGCCATTATAAGAAGCTGGAACCGCGCGACGAACTATACCTCAAACATTTCTACAAGCTGGGCAAGAACGTGTCTTTTAAAATAAACCAAGAGCTGGTTAACGCAACCGTGCGCGGCGTTAATAAAGACGGTAAATTACTATTGGAACACAGTGCCCATCTACATGCTTACGATCTTAAAGAAGTGCAGTGGATCTATTAAATTTTTTCTAGACCGTTTGCAAGCTGTTCTAGAAACTTGCTTATTGGGCCTTTTATCATCATAGCCATCATTGCGTTAAAGTCGCCGGTAAAATGTAGTTGCGCAAGTGCGCCGGTTTCTTGAGCTATGATCTCACAACTAAGCGTGAACGGCAGTTTGTCGCTGGTAGAACCTAATACGATCTTGCTATGTGGCGTACTTTCCTGCAAGCCTAGTTTTATCTCGGGCATGCCCTTTAGGCCAAAAATAAAGGTATTACTTCCCTTTACCTCGAACGTTGTGTTTTCGGGCATAAGCTGCTCAAAATTCTCAACCTGCGTCAGGAAATTATAAAGTTCTTCTTGTGATTGTGAGGTGCTAACCTGTCTGCTTTCTAAGTTCATAATGTATTATTTAAGATGCGCTCCACGTGCTAGGATTTTCTCTCCACCTTTTTAGCAATGTTATTTCTGTCTCTTTTAAGTAGCCTGTGCTTTGTGCTTGTAAAATAAGGTGCTCGTAATCGCTTAGCGTTGTAAGCTCAACGCCGTGTTCTTTGAAATTTGCTACGGCATTGTCAAAACCGTACGAGAATAATGCAAGCATTCCCTTAATGTCCGCACCGGCTTCTTTAAGTGCTGCAACTGCATTTAGGCTGCTCTTGCCAGTGCTTATAAGGTCCTCTATGACCACCACTTTTTGTCCTTTTTCTAAATGACCTTCTATCTGATTCAAACGTCCATGTTTTTTAGCTTCTGGTCGTACATAAACAAAAGGCAATTTTAAATAGTCTGCAACGAGCATGCCTATTCCTATAGCTCCGGTAGCAACGCCAGCAATAGCGTCTGGCTTACCGTAAAGATCTTCTATACGGTTTGCAAGCTGCTCGCGTAAGTAGTTTCTTATTGTCGGGTAGGACAGTGTGACTCTATTATCACAATAAATAGGGGAGCTCCAACCGCTTGCCCATGTAAAAGGTTGTTGTGGTTGTAATTTAATTGCTTTAATTTGCAATAATAATTCTGCTGTTTTAATTGCCGTATCTCTATCTCTAACCATGTCGCAAATGTATAAAGTTTTTGTTAAAGAAGTAGCCATAATTGTTGCCTCAGATAAAGATGCTTTTCCAGACTATGATGTTTTCAGTCTCAAAAAGGTCAATCTCCAAAAAATAATTCGTAAAATAAGAAAAGGTAAACTAGAACGCGTCTTGTTGTATTGCAAGTGTAATAAGAAGTTGCTGAAACATTTACACAAGAAATTACCCCTTGTTATCGCTGCAGGCGGGCTCGTAATTAACAATAAGCAAGAGTATCTTTTTATACACCGTAATGGAAAATGGGACCTACCCAAAGGTAAAATGGATAAAAATGAAACTGTGGCTGATACTGCGGTGAGAGAAACTATGGAAGAAACTGGCGTACAGGACCTCATTATAAATAAATATTTAGGTGCTACCTACCATATTTTTGATTGGAGGGAAAACAGTAAAATCAAGCTTACGCACTGGTATGTGATGAGTACAAACCATACAGGTTCACTGGTGCCTCAAGAAAATGAAGGTATTGAACAAGCAACCTGGCTTTCTAAAGAGGATGCTGTGAACGCTCTCAAAGTGTCTTATGAAAATATAAAATACCTTTTCCCAGCAGATATGCTGGTATGATGTCCTACAAAATGAAGTTACCTAACCTTCGAAAAGTCCAGATAGGTGTTGAGCTCAGTCGCTGGTATATCTAGTACAATCATGTTGTTAATATAGGATAGCCTTGAAGGCAATACTATTTGTTTTGCGACTTGTAATGAAATTTCACCATCTACGTTTTTGCGTAAACCCGGCACGAGGGTTTGAAAACTTTCAGGCTCAAAAGTATACACGTTATCTTTTAAAAAGCGTTGAAAGAAGTCTTGGTCCTCTGTATGCACTTCCAGGGCTATAGATGCAACTCCGGACTGTAGATTAATGTCATAAATAGTTTGTACATCTCGTTCTTTGCCGGGTCTTATGAGTTCTTGCAGGTACACGGGCTTCATCCCCTTTTTGCGATAACTACTTATAAGACTGCTTGTGATATTGTTTTGCGTATATGCGATTTCATAACTCACAAAATATTCATTTTCAGACAAGTGTTTTAGGATTATGTTCTGCATACCCTCATTGGGATTGTTGCATAATTTTTCTTTGCGTCTATCTAAAAATATCGCGTATACGTCTTTTGTAGGCGTACCTTGCTTATATGTGAGGTCTATAAAGTCTGAAACGATCAGTTTAAAAATATCATTTTCTAAAATAGCAACCGCCTCTTTAGCACCTTTAAAAAGGGGTAGTTGAAATAAGAAGCTGCGGCCGTCACAAACGATTTCTTCGGTTATGAGATTCCCAGCAAGGTCGCCTTTTGCTGTAACTTCTTTTAATTCTTTTAATTCTTTTTCTACTTTAGGCGCTGTGGCCACCTCCTTACATCCCGTAGTTGCTAGTAATAAAGCAAGTGGCAGTAACATGTTAATTCCCATAATATACTTTATAAATGGGGTACGTTAAATGAGCGCGTTCATAATTTTTTGAGCGTTTATGAATCCAGCTTAGCTGTTCATAATTACTGGCTTTAAATCCTGGATCACTCGATTTTTTCTGTTCAAATTCTTTTTTGAGTGTGGCATTTTGTTCCAGTATTTTCTTTGCGCTCGCCTCAAAAACATAGCTTGAGAACCCTTCTTTTTGTTGTAGGATGGTATCAAAAAAATTCCACCTAAAAAAAGAATCGATAGCTGCAGGTTCTAGGGTCTCTAGTATATACCGTATTCCTGGTTGCGCAGTAGGTATTAGGATATCGCTTTCGCGAAAGCGTAATTCTTCAACCCGCTCTTCTAATAAAACGCTGTTGTGTAGGTAATGGCCTTCATAGGGATTTGTAGATGTGCCATAATCCACAATCCGGTAGGAACCTACTTTAAACACGGCGTCTTCAACAAGTGGTAGCATTTTTATATTATTTGCACGTAGTAAATCTACCACGTGCCATTGCCCGCCGGGAATGATGTAGTATTTAGGTATGGTAATGCTATCGCCACCCATGTACTGATTGTAAAAAGGCGTTGCTTTAGTAAAGGGTTTGCTGCGGTCATAGGTTAGCAAAGGGTTACCAGTAAGGCTGCTTTTTTTGTTAACAGCCTCGTAGCCTTTAAACTGTAATGTGTCTGCACGCGTGTTATCTAGCGTGTAGGAGAGTGCATATTTTTGGGATTTGCCAAAATGTTCAAAAGACTCGATACGCGCTTTTTTAATGGCACCCATATTTTTTGAACCTAGGGTAATCATCTCTTCCATAATAGCTTTTGTACCCATAACGCGGTCTTTATACGGTTTGAGCATGTGGGTTTCTACTACGAGACCTAGGGTGTTCCATAAACTCGTGTAACCAGTCGAGTAGCGTGGGGAGTCCATAAACTGACTATAACCTTGTTCTGGAGATCCGTCCCAAACGTTTACATACGGTGTGATGGTTAGGTCTCGCCGTGCAAGTGCTTCTTCTAGGTCCGGCTGTAAGTTATTTTGAAGATAAATGCCCGCTGCGCTGCCTAGCTTGTTATGCTGCGTAAAAAGATGGGTGAGCGTGTACTGGTAGTCTGCGCCATTGCTTACATGGTTGTCTATAAAAATATCTGGATTTATCTTGTGATATACCTCATAAAATGCGCGTGCATTGCGTGAGTCCGCTTTTATGAAATCTCTATTTAGGTCGTAATTACGGGCATTGCCTCTAAAACCGTAAGCCTCTGGGCCGTTTTGGTTTGTACGGCTGTTGCTGTTACGGTTTATCGCACCGCCTACATTGTAAATAGCAATGGTAGAAAAAATGAGGTTTTCCGGTGCTCGTATTGCACCTGTTGCAAGGTCACGCATAAGCATCATGCTTGCATCTACGCCGTCGCTTTCGCCAGCATGAATGCCATTATTTACTAGTATTTTTATAGCACCTTCATTAGCACTCCTCCAGTCCACGACTTTTTTAGAATAGGTGACAAGGTGTAGCGGTTTACCGCTATCAGTAAGTCCTATTTCTTCTATGGTTATGGTTGCAAATTGTTGTGCTAAGGTTTTGTAGAATGCTATGGATTCTTTATAAGTCGCGGTCTGGTTGCCGTTACCGTTTTCAAATGGTGTTTTAAGGGATGTTCCCGCAGCTGGAGCTGCGTTATTTGTGCTGCCCTCCTTGCAACTAGCAAGTAGCGAGAGGACGCAGGATAGTACTAAAAGCAAGTTTTTCATACAGTAACGGCTTTAGGAACAAAAGCGTCATAATCACCACCATTTTTCATAACGTCACGCACGATAGACGACGATATGAAGCTGTACTCTGGTTTTGTGAGTAGGAAAGCGGTATCTATTCCTGTCATTATTTTATTTGCCTGCGCGATAGATTCCTCAAACTGGAAATCGGCGGGGTTGCGCAGTCCTCTAAGAATGTAATGTGCACCTACGCTTTTGCAGTAGTCTACGGTGAGTCCTGTATAATGAGCAACGCTCACATTAGGCAAAGTGATAAATGTTTCTTCTAAAAACGCCATACGCTGTGCTGCGGTAAAGGTGTAGGTTTTAAGGGCATTTGTTCCTATCGCAATTATCACCTCGTCAAACAGGTTTGCACCACGGGTAATTATATCTACGTGCCCTAGAGTCACTGGGTCAAAACTTCCTGGAAATACTGCTTTTTTCATGCGCTGTGTTTTTTAATACAATCGAGAATTATTTGGGTAAAAACTTCTTTTAAGGTGTTACCCATGTGTCTTATTTGTTGAGGAACGATGCTCGCCTCGCTCATTCCAGGATTTGTGTTAATCTCTACAAAATGGGGTCGTCCCTGGTGAAAAATAAAATCGGCACGGGCGATACCAGAGCAATTTAAGTATTTATAAATGCGTGCAGTCGTTTCCTTTAAAAGTTTATACTGCCGCGACGTGATGCGTGCAGGTGTTATTTCTTGGGACTGTCCTAAGTATTTTGCCTCGTAGTCAAAGAAATCATTTTCTGATACAAGCTCTGTTGCTGGTAAAACGATTATTTCATCACCGATGCGGTATACACCTACAGAGACTTCAGTACCTTCTAGAAACGACTCGATAAGCACTTCATTATCTTCTTTAAATGCCGTTTCAAGTGCGCTTGCGATTTCAGTGGCCTCGTAAACTTTACTGACGCCAAAACTACTGCCACTGCGGTTTGCTTTTACAAAACAGGGCAGGCCTAGTTGCAATGCGATTTCATGTGGGTCATATGCATCACCTTCATTAAGAAACATGTTTTTTGCGGTTTCTATGTTTCTACTGCGCACAATAGAAATAGTGTCGCGTTTATTAAAAGTGATTCCTGCTACGTAAGAGTTGCAAGAAGTCTGAGGAATACCTAACAGTTCCAAATATGCTTGCAGCTTGCCATCTTCACCGGGTGTACCGTGTATGGTGTTGTAGCAACAGTCAAAGTTAACTTTCTCCCCAACTACGGTAATGCTAAAATCATTTTTATCAATAATCGCCCGGTTGCCATTTGCGTCTTCATAGTACCATGCATGCGGCATGATGTGAATGTTGTAGATGTTAAAGAAATCTGTGTCTAAATTTGCCGCTACGACCATACCGCTTTTAATGGAAATTTCCCATTCACTGGAGTAGCCGCCCATTAATACTGCAATGTTTTTCATATGTTTGGTTTTGGCAAAAGCCTAAAGAACAAAGTTAAAAAAGAAGCGGTTTAAAGTACGTTCTCAATACGTATCTTTGAGTAAATTTTTAAGAGCCATTTTTTGCTCTAATAAGGCTTAATTTTTTAACTTTTTTTAATTTCAAAACGCTGTTAAACAGCAAATTATAAATATATTACACATATTTTTTTAACGACATTTTTTTATGAATTTTGTAAGATTTCTTTTTACGGGAACCTTTTTAAAGCATTTCATACTATCTATACTGCTAGTTTTGGCGCTTATATTATTTTACTTCTTCATGCTGTCATGGTATACAAACCACGGAGAAGAGATAAAGGTACCGAGCGTTGTAAAACTCACGCAGTTGCAATATGAAGACGTGTTAGGCGATCTAAATTTAGACTACACGGTTACGGAAAGTTCTGTTTTTAATCCGGCATTTCCCCCTAACAGTGTGCTGGAACAAACCCCTAAACCAGGCCGAATGGTTAAAGAAGGCCGCAAGATTTATTTAAAGCTCAATCCTGCAGATTATGCGCTTATTAAAGTGCCTAATCTTGTGTTTAAAACAAAAAGACAAGCTATACCTACTTTGGAAGCACTAGGCTTTAAAGTAGGTAAGTTTAGTTACGAAGCAAACATCGCAAAAGACCTGGTACTAGAAATGAGAAGTAAGGGCAAAAGAATTAACGCCGGCGATAAGCTTAGGCGCACCTCTAGTATAGAACTCGTGCTGGGCGACCCTACCTTAATGCCAGACTATGTTCCAGATGATGAACTTAGCACGCAAGCAACCAGTCCGGTTGTAAAACCAGACTCTACCCAAACAACAACGCCGGCAAATGCTGGGGATACAAACAACAGTGAAGGATTTTAACGATAATACAGATCATAACGATCAAGAAGACGAGGACCTTTTTGAACACTTCCAGTTTACTGCGGGTGCAAATCAGGTTCCCCTACGTGTAGATAAGTTTTTAATGAACTTTATGGAAAACGTAACGCGTAGTAAAATACAGCACTCTATTAAAGATGGCAGTGTGCGCGTAAACGGCGACATTGTAAAGGCAAATCAAAAAGTCAAACCAGGTGACGATATTAGGGTGTTATTAAAACACCCGACTTATGAGGGTTTACTGGTTGCAGAGGACATACCTTTAGCCATAGTTTATGAAGACGATCATGTTGTTGTTGTAAACAAACCACCAGGTATGGTCGTGCACCCAGGTCATGGAAATTACTCAGGAACACTCATAAATGCGCTTATACATCATTTTGACAACTTACCTAATAATAGTAGCAACAGGCCTGGCCTTGTTCATAGAATAGATAAGGATACAAGCGGTCTACTTGTTATTGCAAAAAACGAGGAAGCCATGGCTCACCTGTCTGCGCAGTTTGCGGCAAAGACCAGTGAGCGTGAATATGTCGCTATTGTGTGGGGTGGTTTTGATGAGCAGTCGGGTAGTGTTGAAGGTAATATAGGCAGACATCCTAAAAACAGGTTGCAAAATACCGTTTGGTTAGGAGAGGATGCACACAAAGGAAAGCCAGCAGTAACCCATTTTAAGGTAATAGAAGACTTAGGCTATGTATCGCTTATTTCTTGTCGTCTTGAAACCGGCAGAACACATCAGATACGGGTGCATATGAAATTTATAGGGCACACCCTTTTTAACGATGAACGCTATGGCGGCGACACCATATTAAAAGGGACAAGCTTTACAAAATACAAACAGTTTGTAGATAATTGTTTTAAGATTCTACCCAGACAGGCACTGCATGCGCGCACACTGGGCTTTGAGCACCCCAAAACAAAGCAATGGATGCAGTTTTCTTGCGACATACCTTCTGACATACAACAATGTATAGAGAAATGGCGTCACTACGCGACAAACTCTTCAGACCTGTATTAACGAGAATACTAAAAAGTTAGTAGTTATGAAAATTTTACTTTCACCAGCAAAGACATTGGAAATGGAGCGCGAGCTTCCTATAAAAACCTGCACCCAGCCGTTATTTTTAGATGATATACAGACCATTCAAAAGGTCATGAAAAAGGTGAGTGTCCAAAAACTAGGGACTCTCATGCACA
>Ga0222709_1000227_pt1 | contig 16722 bp, 8 predicted proteins | sample AntAcemetage1692_FD_179822 | JGI IMG/M metagenome (GOLD analysis project Ga0222709, IMG submission 179822) | Saline water microbial communities from Ace Lake, Antarctica - #1692 | ecosystem: Environmental > Aquatic > Non-marine Saline and Alkaline > Saline | place: Antarctica: Ace Lake...
ATTATTTTGTGCCTAATCGCGCCTGTTTAAAACGAAAGTGCTCGTCCATAAAAAGCTTGAAACGTTGCTTTACCGTTTTCATTTGCGTTTAACAATTTCTTTTAATGTCTTTTAAAACCACTACAGTTGCGCCTGCTGTTAAATCATTGCGATTTGTTGTTTGTAGCATGATTTTACACTGCGCAGAAGCAAACGACTAATCGTCGAGCATTGCAGCACCTATGCTTATAAATTCGATTGTGGGTCGTAAGCCGTCTTCATTGAGGTGTATGAACGTTTCTTTGTTGGACTTGGTGGCTTGTTTGGATTCAAAAGCCACAGATACAATGGATTAATAAATAACAGATTAGATCCTTAGCATTGGTTGTGTTCCATGTTTGTTTTCATAAATATCAAAAAAAGATCATCTTGTGCTTTATCGAAGCATAAAATAAGTGGCATACACCTAGAAATATGCCTAGTTCTTGTCCTGCTAACAGCATTATCTGTACTTTTGCAACATGATGGAGGAAGCTACAGAAACACGCGTTCAACAGGGCCTTATGTTGCCACTTATGGAAGAATTCTACACCATACAAGGTGAAGGGTATCATACAGGAAAGGCTGCGTATTTTATACGGGTAGGAGGTTGCGATGTAGGTTGTCACTGGTGCGATGTTAAGGAAAGCTGGGACCCGCAAAAGCATCCGGCAACAGGTATAGACCAAATTATAGATAACGCCGCACAACATTCTAAAACCATCGTAATTACGGGTGGTGAGCCGCTTACTTGGGATATGGGGCCTATAACAACGGGTCTTAAAAGTCGCGGTATGCAGGTACACATAGAGACTAGCGGCGCGTATCCGTTAACAGGCTCTTGGGATTGGATTTGTCTCTCGCCCAAAAAAGCAAAAATGCCTCTTCCAGAAGTTTATGAGGCAGCACAGGAGCTAAAAGTAATTGTGTTTAATCGCCACGATCTCGCTTTCGCAAAAGCAGAATCACTGAAAGTTTCCACTACATGTAAGCTATACCTGCAACCTGAGTGGTCTGTACGGGAAAAAATGATACCACTTATCACTGAATTTGTCATGCAAAATCCTGGCTGGCGGGTGTCGTTGCAAACACATAAATACTTAAATATTCCGTAGTGTAAGAGTTTTGATACGGCGCTATTGCTCTTAGTAAGACACGCAGTGCAGTGCTTAAAACTTCCTTTGCAAACAGTTTGTGACTGAATCAATCTAAAGGTAATTACAATTTCAACTTCAAATTACACAGAACTACTTGAATTCAGGCACGAACTAGTGATAATTTGTTAATAACTTGAAGCTTTAAACGCTGTGTAAAGGGTCGTAAACACTGGTGTTTACTTATTTTTGTTTAATACATGACATTGAGTAAAATTCACACATATTTATGAGCGAAGAAAATAAAAAAGCCTATGGCGCTGACTCCATACAGGCGCTAGAAGGAATGGAACACGTGCGTATGCGCCCATCTATGTACATAGGTGACGTAGGAACCCGGGGTCTGCATCATTTAGTTTACGAGGTTGTAGATAATTCTATAGACGAGGCCATGGGAGGTTACTGTAATAATATTTTCGTGACTATTAACGAGGATAACAGCGTTACGGTACTAGATGACGGTCGCGGTATTCCCGTAGACATGCACAAAAAAGAAGGCGTTTCCGCGTTACAAGTGGTAATGACAAAAATAGGTGCCGGCGGAAAATTTGATAAAGATTCTTACAAAGTATCTGGCGGTCTTCACGGTGTTGGTGTTTCTTGTGTTAACGCACTTTCTGGTCATTTGAAAGCTACCGTTTTCCGCGATGGCAAAGTGTACGAGCAAGAATATGAAAAAGGTAAAGCGATGTATCCTGTCCGTGAGATAGGAACCTCAGATAAACGTGGTACAGAAGTTACATTCTTACCAGACCGTACTATTTTCGAGCAAACTATTGAGTATAATTACGATACACTCGTTTCTCGTATGCGAGAACTTTCTTTTTTGAATAAAGGCATTCACATTACTATTACGGATAGACGTCATAAAGACGATAAAGGCGAGTACATTACAGAGACTTTTCACTCGGAGGAAGGACTTAAAGAATACATACGTTTCTTAGACAGTACTCGTGTTTCTATCATAGAGGATATTATTTCTATGGAAAGTGAGAAAGGCGGTATTCCTGTTGAGGTAGCCATGGTTTACAACGATAGTTACTCTGAGAACCTCTTTTCATATGTAAACAATATTAATACCCATGAAGGAGGAACCCACCTTGCAGGTTTTAGACGCGGTCTAACCACCACGCTTAAAAAATATGCAGACAATAGTGGTTTGCTGGATAAATTGAAATTTGATATTTCTGGTGATGACTTCAGAGAAGGTCTAACCGCAATTATATCTGTAAAAGTACAGGAGCCACAATTTGAAGGACAAACCAAAACAAAATTGGGAAACCGTGAGGTAACAGCAGCGGTATCGCAAGCGGTATCGCAAATGCTAGAGGATTATCTAGAAGAGCACCCGAACGATGCCCGCATAATTGTCCAAAAAGTAATTCTAGCAGCAACAGCGAGACACGCAGCCCGTAAAGCCCGTGAAATGGTGCAACGCAAAACGGTAATGAGCGGCGGCGGTTTGCCAGGTAAACTGTCTGACTGTTCTGAAACAGACCCTACGCTTTGCGAAGTCTTTTTAGTGGAGGGAGATTCTGCAGGTGGAACGGCAAAACAAGGTCGTGACCGTAATTTTCAAGCAATCTTACCTCTACGTGGTAAAATTTTGAATGTTGAAAAAGCAATGCAGCACAAGGTTTTTGAAAATGAAGAGATACGCAATATTTATACTGCACTAGGCGTAACTATAGGTACAGAAGAAGACTCTAAAGCATTAAACATATCTAAATTACGTTACCATAAAATCGTGATTATGTGTGATGCAGATATAGACGGATCACACATTGCAACCCTTATCCTTACCTTCTTTTTTAGATATATGCGCGAGCTTGTAGAACACGGTTATGTTTACATCGCTACGCCGCCATTGTATTTGGTTAAAAAAGGTACTAAAAAGCAATATGCTTGGAACGATAAAGAACGTGACGGGATTGTTGAAAAAATGGGTACAGGCGCAGGGATACAGCGTTATAAAGGATTAGGGGAGATGAATGCGGACCAGTTGTGGGATACAACCATGAACCCAGAATTTAGAACACTCCGACAAGTGACCATAGAGAGCAACGTAGAGGCAGACCGCATCTTTTCCATGCTTATGGGGGATGAGGTTCCACCTCGCAGGGAGTTTATAGAAAAGAACGCTATCTATGCAAAAATAGATGCATAAGAATCTCATTGATTTAAAACAAAAAAGACGCCCGCGTGGGCGTCTTTTTCGTTTTAAATCTAAATGATAACGTTTTTTGAAAACGAATGGTACGATATTAACCTATCTTACGTTATTAAGATTAGATTAAACATTTACAACATGAAAAAAATAGGGATAATAGTACTTATTACAGCGTGTAGCTTTATTGCAAAGGCACAAGACGGGTTTTCGGAAATTCTTGCTGCGGGCATTGAGGTGGCTCAAGATTACTCAAACAAATACATGGCTCCTGCTGGGGAAGCATACACCTTAAACTTAGGTACAGGCTGGTATAATGATGCCCGGGTACTTAAGCCAGGTGCGTTTTCTATAAGTCTGAAAGGGCAAGCAACGTTTGCCCCTGGTGATAGAAAGTCATTTTTGCTGGATCCGATAGCGTACCAAGCAACTATACAGCGCAATTATGACAATACAAACAATCCGCCAGGTGACATTGCCGTTACCTTTGGCGATGGTGGCACAACGCCTAGACTTATTGCAACAGCTCTAGGTGAAAATAATCCTAGCCAGTCCTTAATAATAACATCTCGCGATCGCACTACAGGATTGATACTGGACCAAAGCAACATCATGCTCGCTCAAGGACTTGCTAGTCAGGGTTTAAACTTAGTTCCTGCTGCATTCTTGCAACTGGGCGTAGGCTTAGGCGCTGGGCTGGAATTTAAAGGGCGTATTATTCCCAAAAGCAATATCGGTGAAGGTGATATAGCACTTTACGGCGGCGCATTGCAATGGGAGCTTTCTCAACTTTTTGCAGATAATGGCAAGGATAACCGTTTTCCTATCGCTATTAGTGCCTTAGTAGGGTACACAATGTTAGACGGCAATTACGATTTTGAAGACGGAGCAGTGGTTGAAGGAGTAAACCAGCGATTAGATACAAATACGACCAGTTTAACAATTGCGGGTATTGCATCTACTACTTATAAAGTGTTTAATTTATATGGCGGTATTAATTACACTACTGGAAATACAGAAACTAATTTGTTAGGAACCTACACGTTCAGGTCCAGTTCTGTATTATTTCCACTCGCTACAAGTTTTGAAGATCCCATTTCCGTGCAGTCTGATGTTTCTTCCCTACTTGGAACACTCGGAGCTAGTCTTAAATTAGGTGCTTTTGATCTAAATGCAGATTACACTTTTGGCGCTTTTCAAACCGCTACAGTTGCACTTGGGTTCAACATAGGCAATGGCGACAAGAAATCTAAACAATAGCAGTCATATTTTCTGAAAATTTTAAGTAAAAATCAGGTTTAACAACATGTTGTTTTTTTGTATTTTTGCGAGAAGTTTGCGTTGTAGAAAACAAACAATAAATTTTAAAACACATATATAATGAAAGTTACCGTTGTAGGAGCTGGAGCAGTAGGCGCAAGTTGCGCGGAATATATTGCTATTAAGAATTTTGCTAGTGAAGTAGTGCTACTGGACATTAAAGAAGGTTTTGCCGAGGGTAAAGCCATGGACTTAATGCAAACTGCATCGCTTAATGGTTTTGACACAAAAATCACAGGTACAACCAGTGATTACTCAAAAACTGCAGGCAGTGATATCGCCGTAATAACTTCGGGGATACCGCGCAAGCCTGGTATGACTAGGGAAGAACTTATAGGTATTAATGCAGGTATCGTTAAAGACGTTGCTAGCAATATCGTGAAGCACTCGCCTAATGTGATCCTTATAGTAGTATCCAACCCTATGGACACGATGACCTATCTAGTGCACAAAGCTACAGGGATACCAAAACACAGGATCATTGGTATGGGCGGAGCGCTCGACAGTGCACGTTTTAAGTACAGACTTGCCGAGGCTTTGGAAGCACCTATATCTGATGTAGATGGTATGGTTATAGGTGGTCACAGCGATACGGGTATGGTACCTCTTATCAGACTCGCTACTCGCAACTCAGTTCCAGCAAGTGACTTCTTGGGCAAAGAACGCTTAGAGCAGGTTTTAGAGGACACAAAAGTAGGCGGCGCAACCCTTACAAAACTGTTAGGAACAAGCGCTTGGTATGCTCCAGGGGCAGCAGTATCAGGTATTGTTCAAGCAATTGCGTGCGATCAGAAAAAAATATTTCCGTGTAGCGTGATGCTAGACGGTGAGTACGGCCTTAGCGATATATGTTTAGGCGTACCAGTTGTTCTGGGACGCAATGGTATTGAAAAAATCGTGGAGATAAACTTATCTAGCGACGAGCAAGCGCAACTTGCAGAAAGTGCAGTTGGCGTCCGTGCTATAAATGACCTGTTGTAAAACCGGTTTAATCACATTAAAAGGCTGCTATTTTAGGCAGCTTTTTTTGTTTACAGAATTCATGTAAGGTACAACAGGGTTCGAGGTTTGTTAGCTTCCGCGAAAGCGTACTTAATAATATCGTTGATTTTCAATATGTTAATATCTTCTAGGGACAAGCCGTGCAACTCTTAAATTAAAATTGCCAGTAGCCGAGTGAAAGCCTATATTTGCTCGTTTTTAAAATTAAATCTAACTAAAGCTTAAGTAATGCAAAACAAAGGACTGGTAAGAGTATTTGCAATCGTTTTTGCAATTGTAAGTATATTCCAACTTACCTATACATTTATCACAAATAAGGTAGAGACAGACGCTGAGAATTACGCAAACTCTATTGTAAATTCCAAAGCGCCTAACGTTAATAGCCTAAGGGAAGAAGCTGTTAAAAAATATCTTGATTCTATAGGGGAAAAAGACCTCTGGGGTGGTTTCACGACCTACGATATCGCAAAGAATAAAGAGCTCAGAAAAGGGCTAGACCTTAAAGGTGGTATTAACGTTATTTTACAGATATCAGTAAAAGACCTGTTAATAGGTATGGCCGATGGTTCTAACGATCCATCCTTCCGCAAGGCACTTGCCGCAGCCGATGAGCGCGTTAAGGACGGTCAGAAAGCATACGTAGATTATTTCTTTGAGGAATTCAGCAACATTAAAGGCGCAAAACTAGCGTCACCAGACATCTTTGCCCACCAAGATATGGTAGGTCGCATAGAAGCAGGAATGACCAATAGCAGCGTAGAGCCTAAACTCAGAGAGGAACTGCAAGCATCTATGACCAGTGCCTTTCAAGTATTAAGAAAGCGCATTGATAAATTTGGAACCACACAACCGAACATACAGCAACTAGGGAACTCAGGTCGTATTCTTATAGAGCTTCCAGGGGCTAAAGACATAACAAGTATTAAGCAAGCGGTTACACAAACTGCACAACTTGAGTTTTGGCATGTTTTTAAAGCCGAAGAGGTTTTCCCATACATACAGGCTACAAACGAATTGTGGATACAAAAATTAAGTACCGCCACAACGAACTTTACTGCGACAGATTCAACAACGACTGAGTCTACGTTGGTTGCAACAAATACTATAGACGGTTTGTTAAATACCAACGAGCAAGATGCCACACCAGCTGTAGAAGTTGCAAATGCGACTAACCCATTGCGTATACTTGCGCTAGGAAATGCTGAAGGGCCAGTAGTAGCTACTTTTAACGCAGCAGACAAGGATCTTGTAATGGGTTATCTTAACGATACCCAGGCACGCGCTGCTCTATCTACAGAGTTGCGTAACGTTAAATTTGTTTGGGGCTTACCCATAAAAAATAAAGAATTAGGCTACGACCTAGTAGACTTATACGCCATAAAATCTAATCGCGACGCTGAGGCACCCTTAGGTGGTGCAGTTATTACTGATGCGCGCCAAGATTATAGCCCAACTGGCGGTGTTGTAGTAAGCATGAGTATGAATAGTGAAGGAGCGAAAACTTGGGAAAAAATGACTACCGAGGCGTTTCAAAACGGTACGCAAATCGCAGTAGTGCTAGATAATACGGTTTATAGTGCACCAGGAATTACAAACGGTCCTATATCAGGAGGGAATAGCCAGATTTCAGGAAGCTTTACAGTTGCTGAGGCAGATGACCTTGCAAACGTACTGCGCGCAGGTAAATTACCAGCAAGCGCAGAGATTATACAAAGTGACGTAGTAGGTCCATCACTTGGACAAGAGGCTATTGATAGCGGTCTTTGGTCGTTTGCGATCGCATTACTTATCGTTCTTCTATGGATGATTTTTTACTACGGTAGAGCCGGTATTTATGCAGACATTGCCTTAATGGTAAACTTGCTGTTCATGTTCGGTGCGTTAGCATCGCTACAAACGGTTCTTACTTTACCTGGTATTGCAGGTATTGTCCTTACTATAGGTATGTCCGTAGATGCAAACGTGCTTATTTTTGAAAGGATAAAAGAGGAGCTCGCAAAAGGGAAATCGCAGGCAGACAGCATTAGAGACGGATTTAACAATGCACTTAGTTCTATCCTGGACTCTAACGTAACCACGTTCCTTACTGCTGCCGTCTTATTCTTTTTTGGTACAGGGCCTATTCAGGGGTTTGCTACTACCTTAATGATAGGTATAGCAACCTCACTTTTCACCGCGATTTTTATAACTAGACTGTTTGTAGACGGTTATGTGGTTAATGGTAGAACACTTTCCCTTTCTTCAGGGGTCACAAAGAACTGGTTTACAAACGTAAATATAGACTTCTTGAAAAAGCGCAAAATTGCTTATGTTGTTTCGGGAATAATGTTAGCAGCTAGTTTAACGTCGTTGCTTACATCAGGTTTAAATCAAGGTATAGATTTTACAGGTGGTAGAACATATACTGTGCGTTTCGCTCAAGACATGAATGCTACGGATATAACTAAAAAGTTATCTACACCAGCAGTGTTTACGAGTGCAGAGGCAAAAACTTCTGGCGGTGCAAACCAATTAAAAATCAGTACAAAATACCGGATTAACGATGATGAGAAAAAAGCAAATGCAGATATAGAAGCAAAACTTTACGTTGTCTTAAAGCCCTATTTGCCAGCAGCGATGTCGCAGGAGCAATTTGCAAACGTTAGTGCAGAAGGTAAGGAGTACGGCATCATGTCTGAGTTTCAAGTAGGACCTACTATCGCCGATGATATTTTAGTAGGGTCTATTTATGCGATTTTGGGATCCTTATTAATCGTATTCCTTTACATTCTTATAAGATTCCGTAAATGGCAATTCTCACTAGGTGCAGTGGCAGCGGTATTTCACGATGTGGTAATCGTTCTTGGTATATTCTCTGCGTTTCACCGTTTCTTACCCTTTAATATGGAAGTAGATCAAGCGTTTATTGCTGCGATACTTACCGTAATAGGGTATTCATTAAATGATACCGTTATCGTGTTTGATAGGATTAGAGAGTTTATTAACGAACGCTTAGGTGACAATTATGCAGAAATGATCAATGCAGCGATAAGCAGCACGCTTTCTCGTACCGTTAACACATCGCTTACGACCTTGTTGGTATTAATCGCGATATTCTCATTTGGTGGAGAGTCTATTAGAGGCTTTATGTTTGCGATGATTGTAGGTGTAGGGGTAGGAACCTACTCGTCTGTATTTATTGCAACACCGTTAATGTATGATACCCTTAATAAGTCTAAGGAAAATCTTGAATCATTACAAGTAGGAGAAGAACTAGTCGAAGCTTAAAGGCCTAACGCTTAGAAACATCAAAAATCGCAACAATATCTGTTGCGATTTTTTTGTCTTAAAATGATTACGGAGCTGTTTTAGCGACTGGTTTTTTAAATAATAAAATTTATAATAAGAAATTGGCCTTTTAATAGTGCGAACATTTGACATTTTGCTTATTTTGCTTCCTTGAATACCATTTTAATAAAATTTTATTATGAAAAAACTGCTACTTTTATTGACTTTTGTATTTGCTTTTGGGCAATACAGTACAGCTCAAGAGTTTTTAATGGGCGACGGAAGATTTACTACCTGCTCAGGAAATTTCTTGGATTCTGGAGGGGTTACAGCAAACTATACAAACGGGGAGGATACGGTGTTAACTTTTTGTTCTCCTTTTCCTACCGATAAGATGCGTGTGGTTTTCAACTCTTTTGCGCTAGCTTCTGGGGATTTGTTGTTCATTTATGACGGTAACTCTGTAACCACTTCCCCTTTATTAGGCGTCTTTGTGGGGAATAACTCTCCTGGGACAAGAATAGCTTCTGCGGCAAATACTTCTGGTTGTTTAACTTTTAGATTTAGGTCCGATACCTCAAATACGGCTGCTGGGTGGAATGCCACAGTATCTTGTTTCGATAATTGCCAGACCATTACGAGCGCAATAACGACAACTCCAGCACCAGATGCAGACGGTATTCTAAGAATTTGTCAAGGCGAAACTGTTAATTTTGTAGGTAACGCAAACTTTAGCAACAGCAGCGCAAACGCAACCTATAAGTATATTCTGGCTGACGGCAGCGAGGTTATAGGGACCACAGCTACCCAAACATACGCCGGCCCTGGAATTTACAAAGTAGATTACGTTGTGACAGATGAAGTAGGCTGCCGGGATAGGACACTAGAAGATATTGTGATTCTCGTTTCAACCACACCAGATTTTACAGGAACAGTTGCCTCTGATACGGATATATGTTTTGGTGAGCAGGTAACCCTTACGGGTGCTGTAGCAACTGTTCAGTTTTTTGCAGATGTAGCTCCACCCGTAACAGGACAAACCTTTTTACCTGACGGTAGTGGTGTTGCTTACCAAACCTGTATAGATGTTTCTGGTTTTAACCCAGGAACGACATTTCAAAATGCGAGTGATTTAATAAACGTTTTCATAAATATGGAACACTCGTATATGGGTGACCTCAGTATTTTATTAACCGCCCCTAATGGTGCGCAGGTATCTTTTTTATCGTATCCTAATACAGGCGGTGGTCGTTTCTTAGGAAACGCGCTAGATGACGGTACTATTAATCCTGGCGTGGGTTTAGACTATTTCTTTACAGATTCAGCACCATTAACACTAGACCAAGCTACCGCTGGGGTTCCAGCCCTTGCTGGAATTATGCCATCGGGTAATTACAGACCTGAAGATCCTTTTTCAAACTTTATAGGGTCTACCTTAAATGGTCTGTGGTGTTTAAATATTGTCGACAACCTTTTCATAGATAATGGATATATCTTTCAATGGGGAATTAACTTTAATCCTGCAATTATACCCACTGCAGGATCGTATACCCCTGGTGAAGTTACTGAGGCGTGGCAAGCAAATTCTGATATTATCTCAACAACAGGCAGCGTTATTGTGGTGCAGCCTAGCCAAGTGGGCCAAAACTGCTATACCTTTGAACTTACAGATGATTTTGGGTGCACCTACAGCGAGGTCGTATGTATTAATGTAGCTGCAGAAATTGTAAGTGTAGATCCTACTGAAATCGTAGTTTGCCAAAACACAGGTGCTGCAACGGTAGATTTAACTTCTCGAGCAGCAGAAACGTTGAACGGATTGGATAATGCTCTTTATGCGGTAGCCTATTACAACTCACAAGCCGATGCTGACGCACAAGCAAATCCTATAGCTGTGCCTGCTATTTATGATGTTACCGCAAGCGAAATTGTATTTGTCAGAGTGACAGACACAGCAACGGGTTGTTTTGAAATTCAAGAACTAAATATTGTTTATAGCCAAGCTGTTTTCAACGCTGTTCCAGATTTAGAGTTGTGCGACGACCTTTCTGCAAACGGTTTGGAGCAGTTTAACTTGGAAGTACAATCTCCAGATATTCTAGGAGCACAATCTTCAACTGAGTTTTCTGTAACTTATCACGAGTCACAAGTAAATGCTGATTTAAATACGGGGGCTATAACAAATGCTAATGCGTATGAAAATACAACAGCAGGTTCTCAGACAATCTTTGCTCGCGTTTCTAACAATACTGACGCAGGCTGTTTTGTTACAGGTTCTTTTCAAATAATAGTTCTGGACTTGCCACAAATAGGTTCTGGAACGAATTTAATTGCCTGTGATGATGTGCCTATAGATGATGCAGCAATATTCGACCTATCTGTTAATGATACAGCTGTTCTTAACGGGCAAGATGCTACCGTATTTACGATTACCTACCACGATTCAGAAACAAGCGCTTTAGCCGGTGGGCCAGCGCTAAATAGTGCAGGAGCTTTTCTTCTCAATCAGTCTACGGTGTATGCAAGAATAACAGATAACAATACAGGCTGTTTTAATATTTCGACCTTTGATATAGAGGTAGAGCTTTGCGAAGTAATTATTCCAGAGGGTTTTTCACCTAACAATGATGGTATAAATGAAACATTCTCTATCCCGAATTTAGAGCAGTACAGCAATTTTGTGCTAATTATTTTTAACCGTAACGGCAGTAAATTATTTGAAACTAGAGCGGGTAATTACCAGGAGTTTGCAGGCATTCCTAACACAGGATTACTAGCAGGTAACGGTTTATTGCCGGCAGGAACCTATTTTTATGTTCTTAAGTTTAATGACGGCATCAAGCCAGATGTTTCTAGCTGGGTATATATCAGTTACTAGCGACGCCTAACGTTACGGTATAATACATACCTAAATAAGGTTTAAAAAAGCTCCTTTCAACAAGAAAGGAGCTTTTTTGCGCAGTTGCCATTTAGTTCATATTCATTGCAGCCTGTTTTGCTTTTGTTTTATCATAAAGCGCAACGCCCGCTAATCTTTGCCTTTTGTTCGTGGACAAAGCTATTCATTGAGTAAGCCTTGGACTAACCACTAGGTCATCTATGGTATGCCTGTATTTTTAAGATCTTGAATGAAAAATGTGATAGTTCAATTCAACATCGTGCTTTCACATCCATATCGTAGACTAGAATACGAGCGATACTATAGTGCGTACAGAATTGCTTTGTAGAGAACGCCTAGGCACATTTCGGCGCATAAGTATGGTCGGTTTCGATATTTATGCAGTACAAATACTCAGGATCATTTGAGGCTCCCGCATTATTATTTTCGCGGTGAACGCAACACAAACCGTATTTTGACTTTATAAATCACCGCGTTCGGATTGACAGCACGTTCATAGGAGTTAGAAGTTGCTGCGGAGTGTTACTATGGTTTTGATAAGTTACAGTCATATGTAACGCACTCTTGCATAATATTGATCTTAGGGTATAACATGGTAGATGTATAATACGCTTCTCAAAAAAATAAGTGAATACTGAGTGAGATATTAAATCCGAGTACACTTAGGACGTCTTAGTTACAAAATCGTTAACGAATATCAAATATCCCGAACAACATGTGTATTTTGAGCAGTAGTATTGTCTACAAAAGACTCGTTAAGAGCGACTTCTGCGAACTGGCTGCGAAACCAGATTCAATAAAATGGCTTATAGGTCGTAATGAACTAAGCAGTAACGGCTAGCGTTTAGAAAAAATTAGCTTTTCTTTTCAGGGTTTTTAAACATGCCCTCGGGACGGAACATGAGAAATAAACCTATGAGTATAAATGGTACGCTAAGAAGTTGGCCAGTATTAAAAATTTTGCCAAAGAGTTCGTAAGAGTCCGTATCTGTCTGTTTTTCTTTTACGAACTCTACGAAGAAACGCACTGTAAATAGTAAGACGAAAAACAATCCTAAGATATAACCAAGTTTGTTGCGTTTGTCAGTTTTCCAATAAACGAGGTACAATACTACAAACACACCTACGTAACATAATGCCTCATAAATCTGGGTGGGATGCTTGCTGGGAATACTGTTGAGTAAGCCAGAAAATTGTGGCTGATTCACAAGAGCGTCTATAGCAGTGTCCTTGTCAGTAATACCCGTTGCAGACAGCGCCGCACGCACGTTGTCGTCACTCGTGTCGCGTACAAATTTAAATGCCCAAGGGTCATTTGATACTTTACCTCCTATCTCGCTGTTTATAAGATTACCTAGACGTACAAATGTTCCACCTATTGCGGTAGGAATAACGATACGGTCTAATATCCAAAACATATGTTTTTGAAGATGCTTACGGCTGTAAAAAAACATTGCGATAATGATGCCTATGGCTGCGCCGTGACTTGCCATACCCATAAAGCCTGTCCATTCAAAGGGGCTTAATCTAAAAGGAAGCAATACATGCAGTGGATCAGAAAATAAAACCTCGCGTTCATAAAATAGATAATGCCCAACACGAGCACCTACTAAACAACCTATAACGGTATACATAAACAAGGGGTCTAACTTCTCAAAAGAAATACCTTCACGTTTAAAAATAGGTTTAATAATGTACCAACCCAGCACAAAAGCAATTACGTAAGAAAGGCTATAAAAATGTATTTTAAAAAATCCAAGATTTATCCCCTCCAGTGGATTCCATATAATATCTAGTGCAAACATAAAGTGAGTTGTATAGGATTCAAAAGTAAGACTTTCTGCATTATTATGAGTTAGCTAACTTTAAGTTATCGGTTTTTATAGTTGTAAACAGTTGTTAGTGTTTTCACTGTTTTCAAGCTCGGTTTCATATCAAATATATATGATTGCTAGGCAACTCGGTTGCGCTCCTAAGGCCCACCATATAATAGGTGCTCTCCGCAAATATTACTACTGGCGTGCACACTAACGGAACTATTCTTGTCAAAGGCTACATTTCTTTGGCAAAGAAAATTGCATTAAAAAGCAATTTATTAGTACCGTACCAGAACGCTCTAAACTGCGTATTTTCTGTAAATCCAACCACATCGCCACGGCCATAATTGTTATGTTGAAATGGGACAGAACCTTTCAAAGCTTCTAAGTTTAATTTAGAAATATAACCGCTCATAAGTGGTTCTGCGTTGTATTTTATAGGGTTGCGATACGAGTCTTTGTGAGGTTCTACAAACAGCTTGGTATTTTTGAATATGGGCAGCAAGTCATCTTTAAAACCAAAAGCAATAGGGTGCGATCTGTCTAGCTTCGTTTCAAAAATTGCACCGTCTATTGCTTGTGCACCATTAAAATCTGCTCGCTGTTCAAAAGTTATATTCTTTGCTGGGTTTTCTGTCGTCTTAAAAGTAAGCGGTAGTAAACTCTCACTGCTCATCCATCGCAAGGCACTGCCGTAACCTATAAGTGTACCGCCGTCGCGCGTCCAGTCTTTTAGCTTTTCTAGTGTCGTTTTCTCCGGTGAACCGTAGGTAGGTGGCGCGATAATGGTGGTGTATTTAGATAAATCTTTACCAGCCAGCGCATTTATATCCAGTTTTGTGACGAGCATATCCATGCGCTGGTCCAGCAAGTGCCATATTTCGCCGGCATCAGCATAATCTAATCCTTCACCTACGAGCAGTGCTATTTTAGGAGCAGTGAGCGCTCTGAACTGATTAGATCCTAAATCTATTCCTAGTGTTTGCCCTGTTTGCACTGCGGTAAATTTGAGCTCGTTCTCGATTTGCAGCCTGCCCAGCAATTCCTGAATTTCTTTTACGGAGAAGTCCTGATTTTGCAGCGGTATTAAAATAGTGCCATAGTCGTAATTTACACCGTTCATTTTAAATTGCTGCATGGCCATTTTAACGCGTACTCCTTTTGCTAGCAAACGGTACACCGCTTTTGGCGCATAATACTCATTCCACGGCAGCAAGTAAGCATAACTCGATGCGTTTATGATCTTATAAGAATCCACTGTATTTGGACCCTCATTTGCACCCTTAATCTTGCCATTATCCATAGCTTGTAATGTTCCTTTTGAGCTAAGCGGTACGTTTTCATCATAATCCACATTAAAGGCAAGCGGGAAGCTCCATGCACTTATATCATAAAACAAGCTGTCCTGAAACCTGGTGCGCTTTTCAAACATAGCTTGTACTAAGCGTGAATTTTTTTGGTTTTTAGGAATCAGGTATGAATACCCTTTTTTAAAGGTTTTATCTTTAAATGTTACGTTTTCCTTTAAATCGTAAAATTCTATTTTGTGTCTTGCTAGCACCTGAGCCATCGCATTTGTTTTTGCTGCATCTTTGTGGTCTCCAAAAATGATTGCCCCGCTTTCTTTTGCACTTTCTTTGCGAGCACTTTCGTAAAACGAGTGCTGATAATCGAGTAGTTCCTTGCGCATGGCTATTGCTGCCTGCAGGGTGCTCAGACCAGCTGTAAACTGGTTACGTATGGTAAACGGGAAGGTAAGCAGTCCATTTTCACTTTCTTGAGCGTGACCCCGCGAGCTTGCTTGTTCAAACAAAATACCCACGCCACCGTTTATGTCTGGAAAGGTAGATCCTTTGCCGTAATAAAAATCGTCAAAGTTTTCTTCCGTATAATAAAATGAACCTATTTTATCTAGTGCAGCGGCGTGATAGGTTCCTATTTTAGCGGTGAGTTGCTGGTTCAACGCTGGTGTTAATGGGTGCGTTCTAGATGGGACACCTGGCTGAAAAAAGAAGGTGCTGTTTGTCCCCATCTCGTGATGATCTGTGAGTATATTGGGATACCAGTCATGAAAGGTACTTATTCTAGCCTGTGACTCTGGTAATTGTGCGGGCAGCCAGTCCCGGTTCATATCAAACCAATAGTGGTTTGTGCGCCCTCCTGGCCAAACTTCATCATACTCACGGTCATAGTTATCTGGGTTAATGTTTTTACTTTTATGCTGGTTTACCCAACCCGCAAAACGCTGCAATCCATCGGGGTTTAAGCTGGGGTCAAATAAAATGATGGCGTTTTCAAGTAGATCGTCAATCGCTGCGCCTTGTGCTGCGGCAAGATGGTAGGCGAGTATCAGAGCTGCGTTAGAGCCGCTAGGCTCGTTACCGTGTATAGAAAAACCTTGATAAATAACGACAGGCATGCTGCTGGTATCTCCGTTATCGTTAGTGGTAAGTGCTACGTGGTCTGCACGCAATTGCTCAAGATTGCGTTGGTTTTTAGGGGACGTTATGGTAAGTAACAGCAAGGGCCTACCCTCAAAGGTTTTGCCACGTTCCGTTAAGGTTATACGGTCGGAACTGGTTGCAAGCGCTCTCATATACGAGTCTAGTTTATCGTGGGTCACGTGCCATGTTCCTGGAACATAGCCTAAGATGTCCTGCGGTTTTGGTATGCTCGCGTCGTACGTAGTTCCTGCTGGTAAATAATAATCGAGTGTGGGATTTACGAGTGTTTGTGCTGTTAACGCTTTCGCGAAAGCGAACAAAATAAAAGCCGTGATAAATTTTTTCATAATAGGTCTTGCTAGTAAAGATATAAAATATAAAAAGCCTCTCTTTAAGAAAGGCTTTAGCATTGATTTAAGCTATCGTTATATGTCGTCAAAGTTTACGTCTGTAAAGCTAGTGGCGTTCGGGTTTTCCGATTCAGGTGCAGCAGTTTCTGTTTCCTCACGTTTGTAGTCTGATTGGTGGCGTTCAGAAATGACCTCTTCACCTTTATGTCTCAAAATATACGCAATCATGTCTTCTAGGGTTTCGGTAAACTCGCTAAAATCTTCTTTATATAAATAAATTTTGT
>Ga0222709_1000231_pt1 | contig 16553 bp, 21 predicted proteins | sample AntAcemetage1692_FD_179822 | JGI IMG/M metagenome (GOLD analysis project Ga0222709, IMG submission 179822) | Saline water microbial communities from Ace Lake, Antarctica - #1692 | ecosystem: Environmental > Aquatic > Non-marine Saline and Alkaline > Saline | place: Antarctica: Ace Lake...
AATACCGCCCGTAAGTCCAGTTGCTCCTATAAGTATTGCTTGCATAACAGCTATTCTTTGTGGCTAAAGATAAGTCAGTTTTAACCCATTTTAAAATTTTAAGATGGTTAAAGCCCGTATTTTTGAACAATGGAAACGCTGGATAAACGCAAAATCATACACATAGACATGGACGCCTTTTATGCATCTGTAGAGCAGCGTGATTTTCCTGAATTACGCGGCAAACCCATAGCTGTGGGCGGGAGTAGTGATCGCGGTGTCGTTGCGGCTGCGAGCTACGAGGCACGAAAGTATGGCGTGAGAAGCGCCATGGCCAGCGTTACGGCAAAACGCCTGTGTCCAGACCTTATTTTTGTGCCGCACCGTTTTGATAAATACCGCGAGGTCTCTGGTCAGATACGCGCTATTTTTCTAGATTATACAGACCTTGTAGAGCCTTTGTCCCTAGACGAGGCTTATTTAGACGTCACGGCTAACAAGGTAGATTTTCCCAGCGCAACCATCATTGCATACGAAATACGACGACGCATTTACGAGACCACTGGACTCACAGCAAGTGCAGGAATTTCTATAAATAAATTTATCGCAAAGGTCGCTAGTGATTATAATAAACCCAACGGCCAGCTTACCGTTACACCCGACGAGGCACTGGAATTTTTAAAAAAACTGGACATACGTAAGTTTTATGGAATTGGTAAAGTAACCACCCAGAAAATGTACGCGCAAGGTATTTTTAAGGGCGCCGACTTAAAAGCGCTTTCGCTTGAATTTCTGGTTATGCATTTTGGAAAGAGCGGTGCGCATTACTACGACATTGTGCGCGGGGTGCACGGCAGTCCCGTAAAAGCAGACCGCATACGGAAATCACTGGGTGCAGAGCGCACGTTTAACGAAAATATTACCAGTGAACTTTTCATGACCGAAAAACTACAAAGCATCGCGCAAGAAATTGAGCACCGCCTGACAAAAGCTGACCTTGCAGGCAAAACCGTAACTCTCAAGATCAAATTCAGTGATTTTAAAACACAAACCCGTAGCAAAACACTAACCTACTATGTGCGTAGTTTAGACATGATACTAGAAACTGCACTCGAGCTTATGCGTCAGGAAGGTTACCGCGAAAGCGTGCGCCTGTTGGGTATAACTGTGTCTAACCTCAACAACGAAGTCAGTAACGACGGTAACGGTGCACCTGATGAACCTAGTGCTGAGCAATTGCGGTTTGATTTGTAGTGGGTGGATTGTGAAAAAATATTTTTTGCCCGTTGTGCTACAAATATAAGAGGCTCTTTTACAATAAAGACTAAAAAAGCCTCTTTCAAAAGTTTGAAAGAGGCCTCAGAAAGGGGTTTGCAGGATTCTTATATTACTCTATCTCAGAAACTCTTAAGGTATTTACCATGCCTTTATCTATCACGGGCATTGCTGCTAGGTTAATCATGTAGTCACCGGGTTTTACAAAACCATTTTCCTTTGCAAACTTATTTACGTCGTCTATGGTCTCGTCTGTGCTTACAAAACGGTTATAATAAAATGCCTTAACACCCCATAATAAACTGAGTTGGGTTAAAATACGCTCGTTAGATGTAAAAGTAAGTATGTGCGCGCTCGGTCTCCATGCGCTTATTTGAAAGGCGGTATAACCAGAGTTTGTCATGGTTGTGATAACCTTTGCATCTATCTCGTTTGCCATCTTTGCAGCATGGTAACAAATAGATTTTGTTACGTATCTTTTAGTTTTTATAGTAGGTGGCGCAAAAGGCACGGTAATAAGCTCGCTGTCTTCCACGGCTCTACATATATCGGCCATTTTCTGTATTACCTGAACAGGATACTGCCCGACAGATGTTTCACCACTTAACATCACTGCATCTGCACCATCCATAATAGAGTTTGCAACGTCATTAACCTCGGCTCTTGTGGGCGTGAGGCTGGTAATCATGGTCTCCATCATTTGGGTCGCGATAATTACGGGTATACGGGCTCTTTTGGCCTTAAGAACGAGCGTTTTTTGAATAAGCGGCACTTCATGTGCAGGAATTTCTACACCTAAATCGCCACGAGCTACCATAAGACCATCACAATAAGCAACTATTTTATCGATATTCTCAACAGCCTCTGGTTTTTCTATTTTTGCTATGATAGGGATTTTATGCTCAGAATTTGCTTTGATGAGTTCCTGCAACTCCATAAGGTCGCGGCTGTGTCTTACAAAAGAAAGCGCAATCCAGTCTACTTTAAGTTTAATGGCAAAATGCGCATCTTTTATATCTTTTTCAGTAAGTGCTGGAAGCGAAACGTTTGTTTGTGGCAAGTTCACTCCTTTTTTAGAGCGCAGCGGGCCACCTTGTATTACTTTGGTAATTACGTTTGCAATGCCGTCTGTTTCTACTACTTCAAACATAAGTTTACCGTCGTCTAGTAGGACACGCTCGCCTGGTTTCACGTCTTGTGGAAATTGCTCGTAGTTCATATAAACACGCTCTGCAGTTCCTATAAATGGTTTCCCGGTAGAGAACGTGATGATGTCTCCTGTTCTTACCACTACGTCTTCAGTCATAACACCTACGCGCAGTTTCGGACCTTGTAAATCTCCTAAAATTCCAGTTGCAAAACCATGTTCTTTATTAAGCTCCCGTATCATGTCCACACGTGCTTGCACATCCTCATAGTCAGCATGCGAGAAGTTGATTCTGAACACGTCAACGCCGGCTTTCATCATTTCGAGAAGCACTTCTTTTTTAGCAGTTGCTGGTCCTAGTGTTGCTACTATTTTTGTTTTTTTTGTGTTCGGCATTATTCAAATATTAAATAATCTTGATGTTTTATAACGAGTGTATCTAACTCATATGCACTTATTACCTGAGGTATGGTTAGTAAAGATAGTATGATCTCTTTAACACTGTAACTTGGGTCTTCCGTACATATTTTAATAAGGTAGTCTACATCTTTGTATTCTTTTATCAGGGTAACTTTAATATCCTGCTCATCTATATCATTAAACAATCCACCACTACTACTGGTCTTAACAAGTACCCCGTAGTATTTATTAGGAACTAAGAAATAATCTATGTTATATACCACATCTTCGTGTTTATAAACGGGATAATGCGCTTTACAGTCAGGCATGGTCACATCATGATCATAGCCTGTTCTAAAAAATTGCATTTTCAGGTATTTGTTTATCAGGTAAGCGAGCCTATAAGGCTCCGCAGTAGTATGGACACCTAAGAGCACGTAGTTCTCCTCTTCACCCCAATCGATAAGTTTTAGTGCTGTCATATCTCTAGAAACGAACCCGACAAATGTAAGCAGACATACTACAATTATATGTCCTAAAGTTACTAAATGTAGAGAATTATCTACGAAAACGATAATAGTGGCGCTTTTTTAACATTTGTAGATTTTAAAAAAAAAGTAAGGATTTGCAAAAAGCCTCGTCTCTAAACACCTTTCATTTTTTCTTGAAGCACAAAAAAAGCACGCTTGCTTGCCTTTTCTTCTGCGCGTTTTTTTGAGGTTTCGCGCGCTTTTGCAATTTGCCTACCGTCCATGCTTAGCTTAACAGCAAAATGTTTTGCTTCACCAGCACCAGTATCCTCGTAGGTATCATAGCTAAACTGCTTTTTGTTTTTCTGACACCACTCTATCACAAGCGATTTGTACGAAATAACCTTACCTTCGAGCTTCTCTATGTCTACATAAGGTCCTATCACTTTATTACAAATGAATTTGCGACAGGTTACGTAACCTCTATCTAAATAAATCGCACCCACTAAAGCCTCAAATAAGTTGCCGTGAATATTATTGCCGAAATTCTTTAAAGGTACGTGCGATTTCACAAGAGTGATAAGCTGAAAATCAATTCCTAACTCGTTAAGGTGTTCTCTACTCACAATTTTGGAGCGCATTTTCGTTAAATAACCCTCGTCACCGTCCGGCACTTTGTTATAGATATCCTCTGCAATTACAGCACCCAATATAGCATCACCTAAAAACTCTAAACGCTCATAACTCACAATGTGTCCCAATACGTTTTTAACGCCCATAGACCTATGCGTAAACGCGGTACGGTACAACTCTATATTTTGTGGCTTATAGCCAGTCATATGATGTATAGCTTTGAAAAACTCTTGTTCCCGCGTTTGTAATCGCGGAGCAAAAAGTTTTTTGAATCTATTCATGTAACAGAGTTTTCTAAATCTTTCTAAATGCGATGCAGCAGTTATGACCGCCAAAACCAAAGGTGTTGCTAAGCGCAACGTTTACCGTTCTTATTTCGGGTTTATTGAGTACCAACCTTAGTGTAGGGTCTATATTCTCATCTATCACGGAGTGATTAATGGTAGGAGGCACAATACCTTCTATAATAGCCATAACACTTGCAATGGATTCTATTGCTCCAGCAGCACCTAGGAGGTGACCTGTCATGGATTTCGTAGAATTAATGCTTATGTTGGGAGCATGGTCACCAAAAACAGCCTTAATAGCCTTTAACTCAGCTACATCACCTAGCAGTGTGGATGTACCATGCGTGTTAATGTGATCCACATCTTCGGGATTGATACCCGCGTTATGTAATGTGTTTTTCATTACTGCAATAACACCGCGACCCTCTGGATCTGGTGCAGTAATGTGGTATGCATCGCTAGAGAAGCCTCCACCTATTACCTCAGCGTAGATGCGCGCTCCGCGAGCTTTTGCATATTCATAATCCTCTAAAACGAGTGCGCCTGCGCCTTCACCTAGGACAAAACCATCGCGAGTCGCATCAAACGGGCGACTTGCAGTTTCTGGACTATCATTTAATGTAGAAAGGGCATGCATGGCATTAAAACCACCCATACCAGCTTGCGTTACCGCAGCCTCAGAGCCACCAGTAATTATAACATCACAGTGACCCAATTTTATATAATTTACTGCGTCGAGCATAGCATTTGCAGAACTCGCACAGGCTGATACTGTTGTGTAGTTAGGGCCCATAAAACCATATTTAATGGAAATATGTGCCGGGGCGATGTCAGCAATCATTTTAGGTATAAAGAAAGGGTTAAAGCGTGGTACACCGTTTCCTAGTGCAAATGCCTTTACCTCTTCCTGAAATGTTTCTAAACCGCCTATTCCAGCTCCCCAGATAACACCAACTCTATATCTGTCTATAGAGTTGATATCTAATCCAGAGTCAGCTATAGCCTCGTCGCCTGCTACCAGCGCATACTGGGCAAAACGATCCATGCGTCTAGCTTCTTTACGGTCCATGAACTCTTCAACGTTAAAGTTTTTGAGTTCGCAGGCAAATTTTGTCTTGAAATGTTCTGTATCAAAATAAGTGATAGGAGCGCAACCGCTCTTACCCGCTTTTAATGCTGCCCAATAATCCTGTAGGTTATTACCTATGGGAGTAAGTGCACCCATTCCTGTTATGACAACTCGCCTTAATTCCATTTAATGTAACTTACGCTTTTGCTTCTTCTATGTATGAAACGGCTTGACCTACAGTAGCGATGTTTTCTGCTTGATCGTCTGGGATCTGAATATCAAATTCTTTTTCAAATTCCATGATAAGCTCAACAGTGTCTAGAGAGTCGGCACCTAGGTCGTTAGTGAAGCTAGCTTCTGTAACAACTTCGTTTTCGTCTACGCCTAGTTTGTCCACGATGATCGCTTTTACTCTTGATGCAATGTCTGACATAATCTTCTAATTTTAATTTTGAATGAACCGCAAAAATAACAAACTTTGTTATAAAACAACGCTATATGTTAATTGAGTTAACTTGCAACCTCATTCTTAGGTATACATTTAACTAAATCACACGGCATATTACAACAAGAATGCCGCAATTCTCAATGAAGAAAATAGTACTTTTTGCATCAGGTAACGGAACTAATGTTCAGTCTATTATGGATTATTTTGAACACCACAATGAGATTGAGGTCTCCTTGGTTTTAACAAATAAAAAAGATGCAGCAGTGCTAGATCGTGCCTCAAAAAAAATGATTCCCGCGATGTATTTTAATAAGTTTGCTTTCGCGAAAGCAAACTCCATCCAACAGCTGCTGCAGGCCCTACGACCTGACCTCATTGTACTTGCAGGCTTTTTATGGAAATTTCCCGATTATCTCGTCGAAGCCTTTCCAAATAAAATTATCAACATACATCCAGCGCTTTTACCGAATTACGGCGGCAAAGGCATGTACGGCATGCATGTGCATGAAGCTGTGGTAGCAAATAAAGAAAGTGAAAGCGGCATTACCATACACTACGTAAACGAGCATTATGATGAGGGCACGATTATCGCACAGCACCGTTGCACGCTTGATAACGAGGACACAGCCGTGACCGTTGCAGCAAAAATACATATGCTGGAACAAACCCATTTTGCCCGCGAGATAGAAAAATTACTGGCTTAATGGAGCGCGTCCACATCTATACTGATGGTTCTTCTCGAGGCAATCCGGGTCCTGGTGGCTACGGTATTGTTATGGAATGGATAGGTAAAAACTTCAAAAAAGAGTTTGCACAAGGCTACCGCAAAACTACAAACAACCGTATGGAACTGCTAGCCGTTATCGAAGCGCTGGAGAAAATAAAAATGACAGACGTGCACGTGACCGTATATACAGACAGCAGGTATGTGAGCGATGCGGTAAATAAAAAATGGATTCAGGGCTGGATACGTCGCAAATGGAAAAATGTAAAGAATCCTGACCTATGGAAACGGTTCATCGCTACCTACGCTAAAACACCAGCTACGTTTGTATGGATTAAAGGCCACAACGAGCATCCACAAAACGAGCGTTGTGACGCCCTAGCGGTAAACGCTGCGCTAAGCCCTGCAGGACATTTAGTAGATGAAGGGTTTGAGGCTGTGGAGAAAGGATTGTTTTGAATCTTTTTAGAAAAACTGTTAAAGGCAAAAAGCTGAAAAATTGTTAATTTAATTCCGAGAAAACTTAAAACGTTTACTCTTTGAAAAATCTTAAAAATTTTTATTTAACATTATTTGCATTTAGTTCAATTCTCTCATGTTCAGACTCAAATGAACTATTAGAAACGGAAAGCGCTACTACAAAAAGTGCTGTAAATGAATTTGGATTTACAAAAGAAGAATCCTTAATAATCGTCCAAAATGCAAAATTGGACATGATTTCCTTTGTCGATGGGGTTTCTGAGTTTTATGAACCTGGTGATAGTTATCAAAAACTGAAATCAAAATTAGATCCAGTAACTAATTTGGAAAGCATGCACCCCGCAGCAAATAAACTGCTTTTTAAAGCTTACGGTCATTTAGATTCTGGTAAATCACCATCCCAATTAAACGGTGTAGAATTAATGGAGATGTTTTATGTTATGCTTCTTAACGCAGAGCAACGTGGTATTGAAAACACTAGTGAAATTGACCTGGATTTGGAAAGTCTTGAATTATGGGGAAGCAGCGAAGAAAATCTTGCAAAGAAAAAGTGCACATGGTTTCAAATAGGATGTCATATAAGTAATGCTTGGGCTTGGTTAGGCGGTGGTTCTAATGGTAACGGCGGACAAACAAATGGGCAAATTTTAAGAGACACAATTACAGCTGCTGCAGCGATTGTAGGTCTGATACTAGCATTATAGGGTGATGACTAAAATGTTATTTGCAAACTATATTAAACCTTTATTGACATGCTTGACATTTTTAATGTCAAGCATGTTGCTTTTTTCAAAAAACCAAAACCGTAAAATACTGGCGATGTTTGTAGTTGAAGATAATTACAATACCAACGTCCTCGTAAATAATCAACTAATAACTTTAAAATTCGATACAGGAGCTCCCATCTCGACTATTGACACCCCAATTTTATCAAAAGATAATAAAATGCATTATAAATTTTTACGAAATGAAAAATATAGTGATGTTTTGGGAAATCAAAAAAAATATCCCATTTACAATGGACTTAATTTTAAAGTAAATGATTTGACTGTGTCAAATCCGGAGTTCCTTGGCTTTTATGAAAAGAAATCGCTTGAATTCAATTGCGGTTTAAAATCCACTTCATCTGGTCTATTAAGGAATGAATATTTTTTTTGGAGAATCAAGGTTTTACAAAAAAAACCTACAATAGTTCTAGATAATGAAAAGTTACAGATTGTGGTTTTAGAAAATTTGGACTCTGAAACCATAGTTGGATATATAGAAATTTCCTCCCGATTTGAAAATTCTGATATATTCATAATAATCGATATTGCAGAAAAAAAACGGAACTGCTTTTTGACACTGGTTACAATGGCTTTATAACTTTAAACAAGAAATTTAAAAAGCTTGACAATTACAAAACCACTACCTTTAAAAACTCTTTAGTAATAGGATTTGCAGGCTCTTCAAAGACGGACGAAATTTATTTACAAGATGTAGAAGTTGAAATAGGTGATATTATTATGCAAGACGAACTTGTTTCTATCAATAGTAGTTTAGATAAATCGCTCATAGGATTGCAAACTATAAAAAGTTTAAACTGGATAATTGATTTTGAAAATCAGAAAATCTACGCAAAACGAATTATAGGTGAGAAAAAAAATCGAGTTTCTGCTTTAAACAGTTTAAATAATGTAGCAATAGCAGTTAATAACAACGTCATTATTGTCCGAACTAACACTAACAAATATAAAGTTGGCGACATTATTAAAGTAGTTAATGGTGTAAAAGTCACTAATTCTAACATATGTGATTTAGAGTTAATACTTTTTAAAGAGTCTATTTCGTGGGATACTTTGATGTTAGAATTTTAAGTTTCATAAATATGAAAATCAAACATTTTTTTCTAACGGTCATTGCGTGTTCTACTCTCATTTTAGGACATTGTCAAGAAGACCTGCGCGTTTATGGTGGATTAGGTGCGAATAATGACACGAACCATACGCTCAATATGGATTTTAGCTTGTTTTTTCTGAAAAAAGAATCTCGGTTTAATGCAGGCAGTAATTTGGGACTTCAATATTCTCGTTTTGATAATCCCAACCTTGGAACGGATAGTCATGTATTCTATCATTTAGGTTTGCAAGCTATCTACGCTATTTCAAATAAAGTTAATGTGCGAGTAGATTTGGGATCACGACGACCTACGAGCAAAAAAAACTACAATTTTCTAGATGACATGGAAAATACCTTACCCGATTCTGAATTAGGCGGACACATTTATCTAATGCCCAACATAACATACAATTTTGATGACGCACTAGGCGTCTTTATTTTCTATAATAAAGCATTTGAAAATAGATTGGATATGAATACTCTAGGTATAGGTATATCGATAAAATTATAATCCTGATATTTCATAACAACACATAAAAAAAACCGCGCTCTGAGCGGTTTTTTTACGCTATGTTCTTTTTAAAAAGCTAACTATCGACCGTTTCCCCAGAAATATCAATTACAGTCTCTATTTGCGGCGCATGTTTTTTAACAGTAAGTTCCACACCAGACTTGAGTGTCATTTGGTTTACGTGGCAGCCCACGCATGTGCCAAGCAAGCGCACTTTAACATGCTTCCCGTCCGTAATCGAGACAAGTTCTATATCACCGGCATCGCGTTGTAAAAAAGGTCTTATTTCTTCTAGACCAGCTTGTACGGCTTCTTTAAGTTTTGCAGCATTCATATTACTTTTTATTTACCGCAGCACAACCTGCCATGGTGGTTATTTTAACAGCCTGGGTAGGTGGCAGTGCATCATTTCGTTTTACGGTTTCAGAAACTACATTTCTCGTAATGTCCACAAAAGCGTTAGACACCGCTGTGTTTTCTTGCATTGCAGCTGGGTAACCCACGTCACCAGACTCGCGTATACTCTGTACCAGCGGCAATTCTCCTAAAAAGGGAATGCCCAGATCAGCTGCAAGGTGGCGTGCGCCATCTTTTCCAAAAATATGATACTTCATCTCCGGCAATTCTGGTGGTGTGAAATATGCCATATTTTCTATAATGCCCAGTACAGGAACATTGATACTTTCTTGCATAAACATCGCGACACCTTTACGGGCATCGGCCAGAGCTACAGTTTGTGGTGTAGAAACCACAACCGCACCTGTTAATGGTAAGGATTGCATGATGCTTAAATGAATGTCTCCTGTTCCAGGAGGTAAATCGACTATTAAAAAGTCTAGGTCACCCCATGCTGCGTCAAAAATCATTTGGTTCAGCGCCTTTGCAGCCATAGGGCCACGCCAAACAACTGCCTGATCTGGGCTGGTAAAAAAGCCTATGGAAAGTATTTTTACACCATAGCTTTCTACAGGTTTCATTTTAGACTTGCCGTCTACGTTAACAGACAATGGTTTTTCGTTAACGATGTCAAACATAATAGTAGCGCTTGGCCCATAAATATCTGCATCTAAAAGGCCTACTTTAAAGCCCATTTTAGAAAGTGTTACTGCTAGATTTGCACTTACGGTAGACTTGCCCACGCCTCCTTTTCCTGAAGCAACAGCAATAATATTATCGATACCCGGTATAGGCTTACCCTTTATCTCGGGTGCTTTAGTATCCGTTACTGGTGCTTCTACCTTAATATTTACCTTAACCTGCGCTTTCTGATGTACTTGCTGGTGTATCGCCTGCAGAACAGACACTTCCGTTTTTTTCTTTGCTTGTAAACTTGGGTTGTTAATAGTAATATCTACAATCACCTCGTCAGCAAAAACGAGTACATTTTTTACTGCACCGCTTTCTACCATGTTTTGTCCCTCACCAGGAACAGATATGGTTTCAAGTGCCTTGAGAACATCTTTTTTATCTATTTTCATCATTGTAATTAGTATTTGCAAAGATACTGCGATGCAACCACAATTGAAAATGATTATAAATTAAAGGTGTTAAGGTTTTCAAAAAAAAGATTTGTCCATTGTTCGTCCATTATTTGACTGTCGAACAAGGAATAAGGAGTATAAAATCCATAAGTTTTGAAACTGAGAATTCATGCTTCAAGTGGCTCAGCCCTCGTGATTTTAGAGTTTGTAATATCATAAAATCCACCCCAGGCTTTTATTTTTTATAAGCTTAGTGCGACGTAAAGGCAAGGAGTCTTACATTTTATTATAAGCATCTATTCACTAGATAATTAACTTAAAAATAAGCCAAAAATTAAATCTGAAAGCTGCTGCTGGAATCTGATAAACTCAGAACTCTGAACTCTGAATTTGAAAACCCCCCAACTCTGTAATGGGATCCCAGAAAAGCAGTTTAAAATCTTGTACTTGGTTTTCTTCAATCACGACACCTTCACTTTCTAGTAGTTGTTGCATGAGGTTTGTGCCTAGAAAATGGTGCTTGCCAGTGAGCAAGCCTACTCTGTTTACGACGCGTTGTGCTGGCACGTCTTCTAAACTATGCGCTGCATTCATAGCGTACCCCACTGCCCTACTGCTACGTGCCGCACCTAGATAGCGCGCAATAGCACCGTAACTTGTTACCCGACCTTCGGGCACTAATCGCACAACATCATACACGCGCTGAAAAAAATCTTTTTGTTCCATCACTTATAAATATAATTTTAACAGCGTAAAAAAGGCAACCAGCAGTGTAAGCACAGCGAGCATATAATGCACTTTACGAGCAAATGTGCGGCTGTTAAAGTTAAAGATGCGCACTAAATTCGCATAAGCCAGCAACATAATAAACGTGCCTAATGTAGCACCTGCGATAAAAACATGCGCAGTGGGAAATCTAAATGAAAAAAGGCCTCTGCTCGCAAGAAAAGAGCTAAAGCCTATGTAAAATGGTATGGGAAAAATATTAAGTGCGCTCAGTATAATTCCCTGACTAAAAAGCTTTGTGTCTGAATTTTCAGTAGGCTCAACCTCTGGGCCTTCGTCTGTACGCGTTTTTATAAAGAAGAAAATCGAGAGTGCTATAAATACAGCTATGGCAAATTGCTCCATTAATTCCAGAATATCTGGGTTCTCATTTAAGATTTTTGAGAAAAAAACCCCTACATATACTTGCGCTATAACCACAAGTGACGCGCCCAGAGCAAACATTCTTGCGGCACGGCGGTTTTGTTTTACACTAATCTTTGCAGCAGTCATATTGAGCAATCCAGGTGGTATCACCCCTATAAAGCCCACGCCAAATCCAAAGATACAGTGTAAAAAAACGTCCATTATTTAAGTTTAAATTTGATGTAGGTTATCGGTTTGTGGATCTCAAGATACTGCTTTTCGTAGAATGTTTGGGTGCTTACAACTTCTTCTGGCGCTTCGGTATTTGTATAAATATCGTGGTGTGCGTACTGTATTTCTTCGCCTAGCCCTTGCAACAACCCAAGTGTATAACCGTGCATGTACTCTGAGTCGGTTTTAAGGTGCACGAGTCCTTCGGGCTGTAAAATGTAGCGGTACTTATCTAAAAAAACCGGGTTTGTCATGCGGTGTTTTGTGCGCTTGTATTTAATTTGAGGATCTGGAAATGTAATCCATATTGCTGCTATTTCTGCTTTCGCGAAAGCGGAGTCAACGAGCTCAATCTGCGTTCTCAAAAAAGCTACGTTATCTAGGCCATCTTCCATAGCTGTTTTTGCGCCACGCCAGAAACGCGCGCCTTTAATATCAATGCCTATAAAATTGCGGTCAGGATACTTGCGAGCCAACGCAATCGCGTACTCGCCCTTACCGCAGCCCAGCTCTAGGGTTATGGGATTGTCATTATTAAAAAAAGCATTCCATTTTCCCTTGTGCGGGAAATCACTGACCATCTCTTCGCGAGTAGGTTGTATGACGTTGCGAAAGGTCTCGTTCTCGTTAAATCGTTTGAGTTTATTCTTAGATCCCAATGTAGTAGTTTAAAGATTAGTTGATGTTAACTTGAAACAGGTTATAGCCCTGCCCCAGTATCTTTACGATGTGCAAATATCTAAAAACATATCGGTTGCTCCACTAAATATGGGCTTAGGACATGCAACTAGATGTATTCCTATCATTAACGCTATCATAGAAAATGGCGGCAATCCCATTATAGCAAGCGATGGCGAGGTATTGTTGCTCCTCAAAAAAGAATTTGCAAACCTGCGTTTTATAGAGCTAGCTTCCTACAATATTAACTATAGCGGGCCAGGAGCCTTTCTAAAACGGAAGACGGTAAAGGACATGCCTAAAGTTTTAAAAGCTGTCATTCAGGAACATAGAACTCTAAAAAAAACGCATTAAAACAGAAAATATTCGCGGTGTGATTGCAGATAACCGCGTGGGACTTTTTAACGCAAGCATACCTTGCGCGTACATAACCCACCAACTTCGTGTATTAAGCGGTAATACGACCTAGCTGTCTACCCCATTACATCCGTTTTTTATCAAACGATTTAAGACTTGCTGGATTCCAGATGTTGCGACGGATCAGACCCTATCAGGTATTTTGTCCAAAGCTGCTATCAGTGGAATAAAACAAGTTTATATAGGGTCACTATCGCGTTTTCAAAACACGGGCAGTTACCAGAAGAAATATGACCTCCTGGTTTTATGAGCCGCAGCGCGGTATTTTAGAAAAAAAGCTGCGAAGCGAGCTTCAAAACTACAAAGGCGACCCAACATACTATGATTATTTATCTACAGACGGGTTGCAAAAGCACTAGACCGCAGTGCAGTTGTTTTACCACGCAGTGGTTACGCCTCCATTATGGATTTATGCAAATTGGGTGAAAAAGCATTTTTTATTCCTACGCCCGGGCAGCATGAGCAAGAATATATTGCGCACAAACTTCAAGTAGACTGGATTGCACCCTTTGTAACGCAAGATGTGTTTAACATAAATATGCTAGAACTTGTATCGCAGTATACGGGTTTTGAGACTTATTCATCTACGATAACGTCTATGTCATCCATAGGTCTTTTACTAGTAGAAGCCTTTTCTAGTGTAAAAGAAAACTCAGAACCTATGCCTGGCTGACTTTCTATATAAATACGTTCGTTGTGAGCCTCTATGATGTGCTTAACGATAGATAACCCCAGACCAGAGCCACCTTCTTTGCGGTTACCGGAGCGGTCTACTCTAAAAAAGCGTTCAAATAATCTGGGGATATGCTCAGCAGCTATTCCCTCACCGTTATCAGTTACCCTTACAACGACTTTGTTGTTAACAAGGTCTTCTATGGAAATCTCCGTAGTACCATTATCTCGTCCGTATTTTATGGAATTAACCACAAGGTTCGATATTACTTGTTGAACGCGTGCAGCGTCAGCGTGCACAAGGATTTGATTTTTATAAATAATATCTGTTTCAAGCGCAATGTTTCTTTTAGTAGCCTTCATCTCAAACTGGTCAAAAACTTGATTAACTAGCTCAACAATATCAAAAACATCTTTGTCTAAACTCATATCGCCTATTTCGAGTTTAGTAATCATGTCTAGGTCGTTAACAATATAGGTTAACCGCTCCACCCCTTTCTGGGCCCGAGCGAGATATTTTTTACGTATAACTTTATCCTTATGTGCGCCGTCTATGAGGGTATCTATGTAGCCTTGTATAGTAAAAAGGGGTGTTTTAAGTTCGTGGGAAATGTTTCCTAAAAATTCTTTGCGATATTCTTCTCGTACCTGTAGGGTTTCTATCTCGACTTTTTTCTCACGGGCATACTGCTCCACTTGTGACTTTAGCATTTTCATGTCGGTTGCTATGGGCATTTTATCAAAAGCAGTGGCATCTAGCACGGCTACCTCATTGTATATATGCTGTATGCGTTTATAGATAAATTTTTGGGCGCGCAGCTGGATTGCTACAAAGCAAATCACAAAAAAAATGACAAATAAAAACAGTACGTGCCACAGCGGCTGGTTTGCAATAAAATAGATGTAGGGACCTATAATAAAAATCGCAAGAAAACAAATCGCAAATGATGTTTTCAAAGCAAATTTGTAGTTGCGTTTTACTTTTTTGGGGGTAGTTTTATGTTCTTGAAAATCATTTGACATACTTATAACCTACACCTTTTATTGTGTTAATGCTCTCGTCACCCAGTTTCTCTCTTAATTTTCTTATGTGTACGTCTATCGTGCGACCACCTACAACAACATCTACTCCCCAAATAGTTTCTAAAATCTCTTCCCTTTTAAATACCTTTCCTGGCTGCGATGTTAACAGCGACAAGAGTTCAAATTCCTTTCTAGGAAAAACGAGCTCTTCTTTTCTGAGAAACACTTTGTACTGGTCGTGATCTATCACTAAATCGCCTAAATTAGTATTGCCTGAACTTGCAGCAGTTTCCTCTAATTGTAATTTGCGACGCAACAAAGATTTTACTTTGGAAACAAGAACGCGTGGTTTTATGGGCTTTGTAATATAGTCGTCCGCTCCTACATCAAAACCTGCAATCATAGAATAATCTTCACTGCGGGCGGTTAAAAATGTAATAATGGTGTTTTCAAGCTCAGGCATTTTGCGCATTTTTTCACAAGCTTCCATACCGTCCATCACGGGCATCATAACATCTAGTATAATAAGGTCTGGTTTTTTCTTTTTGGCTTTTTTAAGAGCCTCTTCACCATTTTGTGCCGTAAACACCTGGTAACCCTCATTTTTAAGATTATAACTTACGATTTCCAATATGTCTGGCTCATCGTCTACAAGCAAGATTTTAGCGCTATATTCTTTCATGGTATGATAATAAGATGGTAAAGTTAAGAATATTATTAGGTAGTATTACTGTTATGGAGGTTAGCTTATGGTTAAGCCTGTCTTTAAAAATTGTTTCGTGATTGTTGCAGTATACATAACCCCGAAACATTAAACTGTGAAAATTCCTGCTTTTTTGTGACATTCGGTGCGTATATTGCAATCTTAATTGTATGATTAACTCCTTTTTTACGTCTACAAAAGCTTACGCACCTCTTATGAAAATAATTTTACTAATTTCGTCTCTCTTTATTTCTATGTGCGCGGCAGCGCAAGACTTTCAGCAAATAGCAAACTCATACTTAACAGCAAATTTAGGAAAGCATAATCTCGAGCTTAATGATGTACGTGCTCTAAAAGTATCGAGCAGTTCCTTTTCTAAAAGCATGGATCTGTATAACGTTTATGTAGAACAATATCATAATGGGGTAGCTATTAAAAACACAACCTCATCGCTCGCTATTAAAAATGATAAGGTAGTTCACGCCGCGTTGTCTTTTCAAAGAAATATTACGGGACGTGCACGAGTCAGTAGCCCGTCATTAACACCTGCTACAGCGGTTATACAAGCTGCAACTGCACTGAATTTAAATAACAGTTCTGAGACACAACTACTCCGACAAGAAGAAGATAATTCGTTTTTCTATGCAAACGAGTCGTTGTCCCAACTCGATATTCCTGTAAAAATGATGTACCTACCGGTAGAAAACGAACTTGTACTTTGCTGGGAAGTAGGACTTTACACACCAGACGGAGCACATTATTATGAAGCGTTTATAGATGCTTTAAATGGAACTTTAATAAAAACAACGGACTTAGTAATTAGCTGTAATTTTGACAGTAATCACGAAACTCACGGTAAGCCATATGAGCCTCTATATTCTTTTCAAAAAGAAGCAGCAGCAACAGTAGCTACTACT
>Ga0222709_1000232_pt1 | contig 16530 bp, 16 predicted proteins | sample AntAcemetage1692_FD_179822 | JGI IMG/M metagenome (GOLD analysis project Ga0222709, IMG submission 179822) | Saline water microbial communities from Ace Lake, Antarctica - #1692 | ecosystem: Environmental > Aquatic > Non-marine Saline and Alkaline > Saline | place: Antarctica: Ace Lake...
AACCACACACACACCCACACACACACACACACACAGAAACAAAACACACACACGCACACAAAAACACGCACACAAACTGACACACTCACACACCAGCACACACACCCACATACAAATAAAAACATTCACACAAAGACACAATCACACACTGGCGTACGTGCAAACACAAGCACACAACAATTCAAAAGACATACATCAGTGCACACTCCAACGTACTGCAACATGCTGTGTGACAAATAACATAGATATATAGCACTACATTTCGCAGCACACAACATTGGTGTATGAATGACGTGAATGTCCTGCTCACCTATGCAAATTTTGTTTAGGTGTGTTGCCAGGGTGTTTCTGTTTGCTGCAGCGTGTTGCTACGTGTTTTAGTGCGATGCAAAGTCTTAATAGTGTGGTGCAATGTGTTGCCTATCAGCGAAGTGCAATATTGAGCGGTGTGCTGGAGTGAGTTGCAATGGGTTGCAGTGTGTCTCACTTTGTTGAAGTATGTTGCAATCAACTTCTTGCTTCCCTACGCTGACTTTCCTTCATGTTTTCAGGACCAGGGATGGGGGGATTGCGGTGGTATGGTGTCGTGATGTATGGCAAGACTGCGTATGGAGGTGAAAAATGAGAGAGAGCGAGAGAGCGACAGCGTGAGAATTCGTGATTGCTGCCAAATTGCAAGAATATGCACACATGCACACATGAATGCGTGATGTCACTCGAATAGACAGGATGTTTCATATTCAATTATATGTGAGTCTCACTTCTTGAGGATGAATTTGTTTCATGGCACCTTTGAAATGAATCATTTCGGATGCATTTCCTGTTAAATTTGAATATGCATCATGTCGCGCTTATTCATGAGACTCTCATGTATCTGTGAAGTCCCATTCATATATGAAGGATGCCGCACTCAGACAGCATTAACGTCACACCCGAACAATGTTACACTCATATTTTAGTAATTGCACACATGTGAAAGATGCACATAACATAAAACCACACACACGCAAACACACACATTGAGCTACGAATGTGCGACTACAGAAGACTGCATCAACACATACAAACTCTTGTTCTCACACATACACACATACACACACACACAAACAACTGACAAGTTGCAATTCTTCCAAATTATCATATATGATTGAGGACCTCTTTTTCAAAGAAAGAAAGGAATATCTGCATTGAGAGCGACATACATTCAAATAAAATACTGAACCATATTTGTAACAACAAATGGATATAAATAAAGATCCAAAAAAAGATGCAATATGTTATCACGGACACGAATTGTATGTCTACTCAAAAATGTGCGTGAACAAGCATAAGTTTGCATTGATATTTGTATTGGTGCTATTTGCAATCCAAAAGCCAAAAAAACGATCGTAGAATTGGCTGGTATGCATATGCGTTCAAGTGTATGTATAGTTGTGCATTGGTTCTTCTGGACACACAATGGCATGCATAATGCTTGGAAATCAGCGATACTAAATCTGTGTGGCCCAGCAATTATCAAAAACAGCCAACCACATGCTCATCCTATGCCAGCCCTATTGCTGATCCTATGCAAGCCCTTTTTGTACCCAGCCATTTTCCTTAAATTATTTATTTGAAAATATATATCGAAGTGCTCTGTAATCTCAAATTTAAATCGATTAATGGTCCACCTGTTTCAAAAAGAATCTGACAACTAATCCGTTGTCTTTCTCACAATAGACGCTTCGTACCAAATGTTCTGGACAGAAGTAACAACAATATTCCCAGATCCTGTGCTGACGTGTGTTATCAATCTCTCACAATTGTTATGTAAAAGAGAGATAATGGGTGCTAATGTGCTTGTGTGTATATCTGCGTATGTGTTTGGCTGAGTGCACTGGTGTCCGGAAAATAACCATTCAAGAATGGCAAAACTTCAAAATCAATCAGAGTTGTCGCTCGAGGCAATTAATGTCTCTGATTCAGTCAATTCTTCAGAGCCATCAGACTCTGATACAGAATGCTGCACCGAGCCATGCTTGCCATCACGGGCTGTGGACGGCGTCTCGGCAAAATTCTCGTAGCATGAAGCAGGTGGTTCCCATCCTGGAGCGAAATTGCGATGCTTGAAAACATTGTAACAGGTCCTGTTGAACTCAAAGTTGTGTTATGTCATATTTTTTTTTCAAAACAAAGTCTTACAAAACAATAAAACAAAATAACCTTACTGTCTCGGCCTCATCCAGAAAGCTCCAACCAACATTGAGTCTGCATGAGTGACAGTAGACGAGAAATAATCCTACGAAGCCATACCAGTCATTCTTTGCAAAAGATTGCTATTTCACACCAAACACTACATCCATCAAATATTGTCTTATCATGCAGAGGGTAGCAGACTGTGAATTCGTACCTGGTTTCAAATCATTTGAATCATATCGCTGTTTATTGCACACCATGGCTTGAGACACGTGCAATTTCATGAGTCCTGATTCATATTCATCCTCTTCGAAACGCAAAGCCTCTGACTTGTTCAATGCAAACTGTGGAAAGTATTCGCCTGACTGTCAACACAAAAGAGCAAATTCGTGTATGAAAGAAATCACAACCAACAGAATCAGTTCAATCAATAAGTTGTATGAAACTTATATGTAAAAGTTGTGCAAAGGATTGCGCTTTGCCATGTGTTGATTGAGCATGTTTTCACACATTTTGTATGGTGTAACTGCGCAAAAAAATCGAGTATGTCGAACATCAGTGCCCAAGTGTGCTCACACTTTCATCTCCCAGTCTCCGAAAAGAAGAAAAACATAAAAATTACAACCAGTATCGGAGCTGTAGTCACTAAAGGTAAAGGTTTGCCGTGCAACGTTGCAATCCTTGGGGCAAAACTTGATCGTATATTACATGACGTTTCTGCGCGAAAAGAATATACAGAAGGAGTTGTAGTCAGAACACAATTGCACTCCATTTACTCGCAGAGGATACAATTTGCTATGAGCTCACCTGTGACTGTTGTGTCCGCAATCTGCAATCGTAAAGCAAACCGAAGGAGCTTTTGAACATCCGTGTCCATCTGATAAGTATCTCCTTCGACCAAAGATGATCCATGGTCTACGAGAGAAGTCAAAGATTTCGAAGCCTTTGCTCGTAAAAGATTATAATCCTCTGATGTATGCCGATTCGTCTTGCTCAAGAAGGGCTGTAGAAGACAGGCAAACTGAGGCAGTATGAGATGTGTTTCATGATTTTTGGAAGACCAATGGAGAAGCAAATCTTTCAGACGAATAAGGTCTGACTGAAGCCTGATCGTGGGTTTCGAGAATAAAGAGCCTTTGGGCGCACTTTCGTCAGGATCTTTTTTTTCAAATTTCAACATCTTGAAGAATAGAGGACGACTTCTTTGCAAGAAATCCAGGCAACCATCAACTTTGTCATCATGAAGTATATAAGAAAAACATTTTGCCGACGATGTACCACAAAACGTTTTGAAAACAGCTTTGTGATGGCGGTTGGAAATCATCACACGTTTTTTGAGCGGATTTGGATTCCCCTGCCTCTGTGTTTGCATTCCAGTTTCCAGGTGTTCACGTTGGTAAAATGTCATCGTGGCCACGCGAGGCAAATTAATAGCATCAACAACAAATGTTGGCTGCACATCAGGGCACCTTTTGATTCCGTCTCGGAACTCTTCCGCAAGATTCACCAAGACTTGTAATTGATTGTTCATCTTCAACTGCAATTGAAGCATATCGTGTGCCGTGTCCTGCGCAAGATGTGGCAAAAAGGCCGCCATCATCTTATTTTTCGAATTCTTTTGCTCAGCAAGACTGGCATTCGATCCCTTGTTGTGTGAAGCAGGCATGTCACATATACATGACGCAGGCGAGCAATTCTTGTGGCGTTTCTTGACAGTGCGCCCATGGTGAAATCTGTTTGCGAAGTATTAGGTAGAAGGTCAGGTTTGAATTATTTACTCTGAATCGACCTCCCAGAGAGTGATTTAATCCAAGCAAATATGCGACTACAAATTCAGAATCAAATAGAATAATATAATCTGAGATATCTGCAATCCAAAATTAACAAAGATGACAGAAAAATACATACCCATCCACATGTGCATGATGATACCTCAACCATTCGGGATCCCGTTGACACACCTGATATTTGGCAAATGCATGTCAACCGGCGAGATTGATTAGACACAAAAAGCACACACATGCACCTCAGAAACTGTTCAATAAAAAAAACAAAAGGAAAAATGTCTGGACTTGAAAACCTGGGTACACAGTTGTTGTCAGTTACGGACATATATGTATGAGATATGCACAGAAGCTATGAAACAAACAAGTGTCTGCAAGGATGGGTTTATGCAAAGTACCCATTGCACCAAATTGCAGGAGTTGTCATAAATAATTTGACAAGGTCCTGATTCCTTGAACTGGCAAGAGCACGAAAACCAAGCATCCCAATTTGTTCCCATAAGGCCCTTGTAATCCTGAATGGCGCCTCGAAAAGCATTGTAAAGGGGTCGGTAAAATTCATCTGGTATACCAGTTACCCCATATTGACATCCAGTGGCCAGCGCTGGAAATCTCTTTGAAAGACCTGATGCCCACGTGGAGTAATAAAACCAGTCAGCATGTGAAGAGTGATATTGTCAAATAAATCAACAAAGAATGGTATCAAATCAGGCATGGTGAATACAAACATAATATGAAAGACCACACAACTCTTGTCTCAGAAGTAGGTCTAACCAATAAAAACGTGCCTACCAGTACTTATGAACACAACATATTCAGGCAAACTTAACGCACCATCATGACGACGTATGCCCGTGCACCACATGTGAATTTTGGTATTGAAAAATCGTAGAAAATTGGTCGGAGTTGTTGAAATGGAAGTGATAAACTCTTGAATGACTTCCCAGCCGAATAAAATGTGTGCCTCCTGCAAAATGTTTCCTTTGACCAACCCCATGTTGATAATGCAGTCATTGTTACCGTCATAAGGGATCAGAGTTCCACTTGTGTCAACATGTCCACGAATTATTGTTGGTGCCACACCGCCTGGCAAAAAAAGTGCTGCAAAATGCCAATTGCCTTCTCTTTCAACCCCAGATTCTACATTATCTTCCAATGTACACACGATTCCATCAGATGCGCTTTCAACTTTTCGTTGATTGAAAAAATCGTCATCAGGAACACCACCAATAAGCTTGCGACTATGAATTGCATTCTGCTGCGCCGAAGAATACTCTCCCGTCGTGAACCGTGCCTTCATGGTAGGTGGCAACGAATTGTATAACCCAAGCATACGCTCTTCGAAAATAACATCTGGAATTGGCTTCCTTGAATGACCCGACAGCCTTCGTGTATGAGGATCTTGCAGATTTTTCTCCATTTGCTTTTGAAATTTTTCTGCAGACATTCGCTTTGTTCGCAGAGGTTGTGCCACTTTCGTTGATTTACCTGCTCGCTGTACACATACACATATTTATTTTCATGTTAGCATCATACGTATCGAATATCCACACTTTTGTAATGAAAGCTATGAATAAACGTGCAAGTGCAGATGCATACAATTCCAATGAAATAATTGGTCAAGTGTAATCGACAAAAAGACGTGTTGACAGTCTTTTTGCCATGCCTGCACGGTGTTCCATAACGTCCTGAATAGTGCATGTGTTGAAGAACTTGTTCACTAAAAACTTCCCCTCCACGAAGCCGGCTCCTTGTGGTCTGGTGTGGTCATTTACATGTCTCAGGTTCAAGCGGAAGAGAACCCCCCGTGAGAAAGCTGCCCATTTGGGGCTGTTTGTTTCAGGGGGAATCCTCTTCCTTCTTGCCAGCGTTTCCAAAAACGAGACCCATCGAAGGTTGGAAAGTGCATATGCCATCAATCTATAATCACGAGAATGAAAGATGTACATGCAATAGGGGTTTTACAGTGATATGATTCAAAACTACAGAGGTGAAACTTGCCGTTAAATGAGAACACAAAGGTGACGTGCAGGTTGTGCAAAAATACGCTCCAGTCTTCTTATGAACTACAAACCCGCACTCCCTTGACCCAAATATGCCAACCTGCTCAATATAATCAGATGAAGATTTCGTCAGTATTCATTCCGCTCAAATGCCACCTGCCGATATCATTTTTTTCATAACAGACTGATGAGCAAGATTGAAAACTGTTCACAACAAGAGGACAAATAATAAATTTGCAAATAAACCTGAGTCATAGGAAAAGTGATGTTACCACTGACACGCAAAGGCTGTGCTGGCCCAGCTGCCGTGTTTGAATCATTATCTTCATCAGTAGGGGCTGCACCTGAAAATTTTGAGTCTTAGATGGTCATTTACTGCGTGCGAGCAAACATGGGTTTGAATCGTGTTAAGTGTGAAGTTCAAATACACCACATCAAACAGTCTGGGTGCAATTTCTTGACGGAAAACTTCCAATGCTTGCACTGGCTGTGTATGTTCACATGCACGCAAGTATATATATGCATACACCTTGGTAGGAAGGGGAATGTTCCAAAAGATATGTGATCACAGCTGAATCCTCAGCACCAACAAACTCAGGGAAAAGTGTCCGAATATAATCCAGGAAAGACCTGCAACAAATACAACAATCTGTGATGCTTGAATCTGATGACATTGCATCTACTGAAGGAACACTCTGAGGGAAATTTATCCGGCCCAGAAACGAACAAACGGAGCAAATGTAGGTAGTTCCAAACGCAGTTCCCTCCTTTCCCACTGAAAGCTGTATAAAAACTGGCGCAGAGACATTGCAGTCAAACAAAGGTCGACTCTGGCCATTGCCGTGATTATCTGTTATGAAACGTTGTACTATGTTGGGCAAACAGAACCAAATGGTATGATCATTGCGATCCACATGCGGAGGTATATCATCATCAAAAGCTAGTCCGAGGTTTCTGGTAAAGGCTTGTTGACGCAATTGGTGAATAGCATCCTCGGACCACTGTGTTTGCTGATCAAGAATCGGAGGGTCGCCAGCTATGTCGTCATGCATGGAACCACCTTCATCGTCTTCATGTGCAGCATCACTGTTGCTTGGTAGCGCAGAATGTGGTGTAAACAGGGATCTCGAAGCTGATTGTTGCGTGCTCCCAAGACTCGACCGCACTGGCAGATACGGAGATTTCTTCAACCTTTTGCATGGGCTACCGTGGGATTCGGATATGACACCTCGTACTGCATGCTTCACTCGTGGTCTGCCCCTTGTCGGGGGGGGGACTGCCGGCACTAGTGGCGTGTTCATGACAGCTTTTACTTTGAGGTATTCTGCAAGAGCCATGCGTTGCCACTGAAGCCCACAAACAAACGGAATACAGGCAAGCAATCCCAGACGTTTGCAATCCTCCGTAACAGCCTCAGCAGACACTTCCTCACATACACAGTCCGTTGATATGGGTTCTACATCCATACATGTTGGCAAAGATATGTGATGGGTGCATCTTTCATACACCTCATGAAACACAGATTGATGATCATCCTTCACGCCACGGCTTTCTTGACCAAATACTAGTTCTGCAACGAGTTCCTCAATTGTAGGCACCATCGAGTGAAATGGATTATCTGGTCGGGAAGTTTTGGCCCTAGGCATTGCGTTGCAGTTAGTAGAATGGCATGGATGGATTGTGTATCATCGAAAGATTACCACTTGGAGCGGCAAACAGCGTCCTGCACCTGAGTCTCGATGACAAATCCAAATTCGGCTTGAAAATCAGATCACAAAATCAGAAGGCACTCGGAAGTTGAATGAACCGTGAATGAACCGTGACATGAATCTCAATATCCCAAACCCCCGTTTCAGAGCAGTCCCCCCGCGTGGCCAAATCTTCGGGAATACTATCCCGCTGTAGTGTCCCACCACCAGCAACCGCCCTCAGCTGCCATGCAAGCCACAGGGGTCACTTGTGTCAAGTTTCACAGGCAAACTCATCGTTCTGAAGTGTTGTTGGGCACCGGACACGCAAAAAACAGGCAACAGGGCAAAGTTCGCGACAGAATATCATCACATTGGCCTCCACAGTCCTGCCTGCAAGTATAAATGTGCTGCTGGGAGCCCTAAGTCATCAACAACAGCTGCGAGAGGGATGTTTTCCAGAAATAATCATGCACACAGGCTTGGAGCCGCCCTCAAACGGCACAGACCGCACAGAGGGCGACAAAGAGAACGCCGCTCACGGTCTAAGTGGGGTGTGACACAGATCCTCTGGCGCCTGCCACCCCGTGCACGCTCGCTAAATCCAGCCACGGCCAAGTTCTCGCAACGCTGGCGGAGCCGGTGGAAAGGGAGAAGGCGCACCTACACGCCGCACAATTCACGAGACAAGACACAGAACACATCACCCATGATCTGTGTGAGATTTTACCCTGGTGCCTGCTGCCCTGTGCGTGCACACTGCAACCCTGTGCGTGCACGCTGCAACCCTGTGCGTGCACACTGCAACCCTGCGCAGGCCGGCCTCTCTCTGGGGAAAGCTAGATTTCGTACCTGAAAGAGGGGCTGAGAGCCGTGTTAATGTGCGGCGGCGGCCCGAATGACACAATTCGTCAACTGGGGTGGGGTAAACGATGCACAGGCAACCTCTCCAATTGGAGAGATACCTTCCTAAACAGGCCCAAAAAAAAAATACTGTACTCGCCTAGAAGAATTTTTGAGGATTCTGCGGGAGGTGGAGGTAAACACAAACAATTTGGTTAGATTTATTTGTGCATGTCTGCGTCCGTGTCCTTTTCTGTGTCCGTTCTTCAGTCTATGTCTGTGACTGTTTCTATTGTTGTGTCAGATTTGCAGTTTGCGTCTGTGTCTGTGTTTTGTGTGCCTGTGTCTGAGTCTGTGTCTAGGGCTGTGTGTGTGTGTGATTTTTGTCAATGTCTCTCTCTCAATGTCTCTCTCTGTTTGTCTGCTGATGGGTGGGCAGGTATAGTTGTGGGTTTGGGTATATCTGTACTCACGTGCACATGTTTGCTTGTGAGACAAACATTCTTGTGTTGAGACACATGTTTGCAACAACACAGAAACAAATGCAGACCAGTGTTGACAGCCAGCGGTGCACGGTGAGAGTAGCCTAGGGATCTAGTTCGCCGTGCGTAGTATCAAATTTGGTTTACGTGCTGGACGCGAGTGGGCAAGTATGTCTGCCAACTGTTCGTATTGCGAGAAGCCGTCTGCTCCTGGCAAGGTGCTTGAGGTGTGTTTCGATTGCAGCAATGTAATGTATTGCAACCGAGCTTGTCAAGTATCTCACTGGCAAAATGGGCATCGCGAAAACTGCGAACCCACGACGCACCAAATGAAGACAGAACCAGAACACATGATGGTTGGAGACCCCGCTATTGATACAATCGATGGTGAAGAGCGAGCAGTGTTTTTCGACTATCGCAAATTCGAGGCTATGGACTTTTCGACCCTCGAACTTGCGATCGAGGAGTACCGCACATTTTCTAAAAAGGGCCGTCACAACAAGAAAAATTCAACAGACGCTAAAGCCTGCTGGCTTGCCGCCGAGCTGACAGTACCACTGGTGTTGATGTACATGCTGCACAACAAGTGGGGGTTGGCCGATCGTTTCATCAAAGAGTTTTACTGCAAACTCGGGATTTTTGAACGACTTGTCATGCACGGTTCTACGGAGTGGCTATTGGCGTGCGCTGATTCTCACCTTCGTTGCATGCATGGCCACCAGAAGTTAGTCGCGGCAATGCTGTTAAGCGTAAAAAATAATGCCGCCGTGCGAACCAGGCTCATACAGCCGGGCGGGCCTCCGCATAAATCACTCACTCAAGCCCTTGTTTTGGAGATACTTCGCGAGCAGGATCTCTGGAAAAAGCAAGGCTTCGAACACGCAGATCGCATGATAATGCTCGACAGGATGTACATTAATGTGCTTGCTAACGATGTAATTCGAGGTGGGATGGATGCTATGCAGGAATCTCCTAAGGACAGTTATCACACATTCTTGATGATATGCGAACGCGTCCAGCATGCCATGTCTCTGCTCCAGCCCACGGTCCTGCCTGCCCCATTTTCATTATACACACAGAATCAGCTCGAGTTTTTCCAAGAGGCACAACAGCGCAACACACTCATGCTTGCAGCCATGCAGAACGAAGGCAATTTCGATGATCGTTTTGAATTATTGTCACTTTGAGTGCTATCGTTTGGTGAAATAACAGTGGGTGTTTCATACTCGACGTGTTGCCCCGTTTTACAAATGCGGCAAAGGGTTGGATGTAAAACAATTTTCAAGACTATAATTTATTCAAAAATCAACTGGTTCCTATTTGGCAAAAATTTGCGCCTCTTCAGTAGGGTTCCAGAGCTTGGTTTTGAATACGGCTTCTTGCACGATGGACCCCTTTTGAAGGGCGCGGAGGGCGGGTGTAATGCAGGAAAAAAATAGATCTTGGGTTTGAGCCTTCTGGCGCTCGGCTTTTTTGCCATGGTTGGCAAGATCTTGTGAGGTCATAGAAACTAATTTGTGAAAGGCAAAGCACCGCTCGTGAAGGCGTGGCGTGCACATACTTGATAGGCGCTGCAGATGCATCTGGGGACCGTGCTGCCAACAGCAAGCAGAGTGGTGCGCACTGGCACGCAGGCTGCCGACGGTTCTGGGCTAGGACGAAAGAGAATGTACCAGCCCGTCGCAAGACACCTATCCAGTGCTGACGCATAAATATTTGTCCAGACACGTGGTTATTGCAGAAGGCCTCACAACCATCATGAAGGAAGGGGGTGATGTGTGAAGCCGCGGAGACGAAGAAGTTGGTCAAACGGGTCATTACCTGTTATTTTCTGGCGTTTCGGGCGTTTTTTGGCAGCGGTCGAAAATCGATTCATCACAGAGGATGACAGGGCAGGGAGGCATGGAGAATCTCAAGTGCCCGACGTGCCAAGGGCCCATGTGCGACGGGCACAAGTACAACTTTTCAAAGTCGTGCTATCTGTTACCGTGTTTCATCCAGACGACGGCCTACTGCGAAAACAGTTATTACAAGAACCGCTGCTGCCACTTCTGTGGCAGGGGCATACCGGCGAACAGGACGTTTCAGCAGTGTGAGCACTGGCGTGATTGTGAGGACGCCAAGAACCGCCTTTGTCTGATGGACTGCTGTGGCAAAGCAAGCTGCATGGAAGCATGCAAAACAGCCAAGACGGGTTGCGAGTTTGTCGAGCGAGAGGGATGCCACGGCAAGCTGCGCCGCCGTGTAGCTGTGCGTTTTGGCAAAACGCCCTCGGATAGCGAGATCATCTGGTTTTGGGAGGGGGCAAAAGCCCTGGTCAATGTGCTCAGCTTCTTCGAGCTTCAGCAGCTTGCTACGGTGTTTAGTCTGGGCCAAATCAAGGGGAGTGTGCGGGAGATTGAATTTGGCCTGCAGATGTCGCTCGATCAATGCTTCGAAGGCCTTGTGGTGCTCACACCGGATAACGCTCCGCTGCTGATGACGCCAGGAACCCCTTATGCCAAGCGACGGTGCAACGTCCTGCAGCAACTCGAGCTCATGAAGACTTGCCTTTGCAAAATCGACAAGCTATGCCAACACTTTGCAGCTGACCACCGTCGTTGCCCAGCTGGAACCCCGCGAGGAACTACTCAGTGCGATGCGTCCTGAGTTTAATAAGCTCGAAACATGCCACCGTTTCAAGACGTGGATGCAGTTGCCACAGGTTAATTCGCCCATGTACCATCAGCACCAGAAATTCGTCGACTGCATCGCCCCTCTACCTCGTCGAGTCCGAGCCCAGACTCAAGTTGTAGGGGGTGATGCGTGAAGCCGCGGAGACGGAGAAATTGGTTAACCGGGTTATTGCGACATGGCAGACCAGCATGTGCTGACGCTCGTGGCAGGGGAGCTGTTTGAAGGGGCGCAGATCGTCATGATGCCGTCAGCCTGCAGGTGGATCTCATAATTTGGCTCTGGAGGCAGAAAACGTGATTTTGACGTTGGGGTATGCCTATGACGGGCAACTGGGTCACAACTCCCCGCCCAACAGGCTCGTCCTGATGCTGCTGGCAGGCAAATCGTGTGTGTCTCTCTCTGTTTGAGTGTGCACGCGTGCGTGTGTAGAGAGGGAGAGTTAAAAACAAAATGTGTGTAAAGGATAATGTGAGACTTTGATTGTGAACATGTGTGTGTGTGTGTTTATATGTGTGTGTGGGTGTCTATTTGCGTGTGTCTGTGTGTGGGTGGTTGTGAGTGTTTGTATGTGTGTGTGTGTGTTTTTGTGGGCATGCATGCAAGTTTGTGCAAGTGTGCAAAAGAGTGTGCGTGTGTACGGGTGTGTGCACGTGTGGTCGTACGCGTGTGAGAGAGACAGAGTGAGAAAGAATGTGTTCTGTCTCTCAGATTGCATATATACACGCAAATGCGCACACCTTCTTTCTCAGACTCCTGTCTGTTACCAACACACACATGCACGCATGCCATGCACACGTTGGATGCACGCATTCCAACATGCACATGCATAATACTTTCTTTCTCTCTATCTTCTGTCCTCTCGCTGTCTCCACTCCTTTCTCTGACGCGTGTTTTCGTTTATTTCGGCGTGTGTTGTGATGCGTGTGTGTGTGTGTTTGCGTATGAATGAATGTGTGTGCATATGTGTATTCAGGTATGCGGGTATGTGCATGCGTGCGCATATGTTGTTGTGAGTGCGCGAGAAAGAAAGAGTGAGAGAGAAAGTGTTTGTGAGATTGTATTTTATGTCTCACAGCTAGCATATACACAGAGAGGAGTTTGGAAGAGGAGTTGTGCGTGCAAATGCGTTGACAAGCAAGATCATAACAAAACATATCAACACACAGTATCTCTGTTTCTGCGTATGTGTTTGTGGGTGTGCAAGAGACAGAGACAGACAGAGAGACAGCCAGCAAAAGAGTGCATGCGTGTTGTGTCTCTCAGCTTGCACATTATTTGCAAATACATTTACACACACAGCTGGTCTCCCAAACTCCTCTCGATTGCCAATAGACAAATGCATGTATGCCATGCACACGTTGGATGCATGCATGCTCATGCATTTTATCCTGAAGCATATCCTCTCTCTTTGTGTCTATCTCTCCCTCCCTCTTTCTCTTTTCAAGTTTATTAAGTAAGTGTGCGTGTGCGACTTCGTATGTTTTTGCGTTTGAGCATGTAGTTCCATAGAGACAGAGCGAGTAAAAGAGATACAGGGTGTAGGTGATAATGTCAGCACTCGAGTGTAAACGTGCATGTGTGTAATTGTGTTTGTGTGTTTATGTGTGTTTGTGGTTCTGCATGCAGATGTGCGTGATTTTGTGTGTTTTTATGCATATGTGTGCGTTTGTGTGAAAACTTTGCATATATTAGCGTGTGTATGTGTAATTGTGCGTGTGTGTGCATTTGTGTACGTGAGTTTTCGAGAGAAACAGAGAGAGGCAGTGTGTTTGCGCGTATTATGTCGCTCAGCTTGCAAGTCCACGCAAAAGCAGGACATCATATTTGATCTTCCATTTGGATTCCAATAAACAACATTTCTTCTCACGCAAAAGCTTTCACACGCAAAACATTTTTCTCACACTCATTTCTGTTACCCAAACACATACATGAAGGCCATGCCCACGTTGTATACCAGCATGAACACACACGCAGCCTCTCTCTCAGGTTTTCTCTACATCTCTCTTTTTTCTTCGCCTGTCCCGTGTGCAAGAGGAGGAGAAGAGACATAGAGACAGAGAAAAGGAATGGTGTTTTGTTATGTCTCTCAGTTTGCATGCACACTCAAATGCATTCACATGCAAAACTTCTCTCACTTCTGTTGTCCACAAAAAAATGTATGAAATGTATGCATGCCATTCACACGTGGTTGCAGGTATGCTTGTTCATTTGCGCATGTTTGAGTGTATGTTACCTGTTGATGGCATAACTGCATATCATGTTCTCACCACGTTTTGAATTTGCATTTGTCCACAAACAGTTCGCAGTTGCATGTGCAACCGACTGTACGTTTATGATTACAAGTGTAGGCAACGTGTGGATAGCGAAAGACACTCAGGAACCTGAGTTTGAAACAAACGCAGAATCAGATAGATGGAACGTGTTACATTTTCACATTCCAAGGTTGGTCGGCACTGTCCATTAAATATTTCAGAGAAACTTTAAGCATGATCTCAGTTGCAGAGCTCTTTCAGATTTGTGTAACAGCAAAAGGCAGCGTGAATACATGGGGTACGACATATTGTTGTGAGCTTGATGTTGGTCACATGTGCAAGGTAGAGTCACCATCGAGTTTTGACGTAAAAACATTTAATATCGTACTGGTACTCATGGCTCGTGTGGGGATTTCCACAGTGCAATTCTGACAGTGCGTGTTCTTGTATACACATGTGGCTTTGGATATTTCGGACAACTTGGACACAGTGATAACCGAGATTTAAACATTTTCAAATTCATCCAAGATAAATCCATTCTGTGTTTCACCTGTCGTTATGGCCTGTGCAGGTAAACTTCATAAAATCGCCCTTGGGGATCATGGAACAGTGTGGAAGTGGGGACGTGATGAACAACAACATCGCAACATACTTTCTCCTTTCGAGGTATTCTCTTGTCACCACTTGAATAGGGCTGTTTTGGACATTGTGAAAGGTCAGGAATGCACGCTTAAGGCTTTGGCTGCGAAAGCAACATATATAATCCCATATGCGTAGGTGCAGGAGCATTCAAGAACTTGCCAGTAATCATGCGTGAGGCACTGGCTTTACACTGGCTTTAACTAGTGATGGGGGGATTTCGTCGTTTGGAACAGGGGACGAGGCACTTTGTTCGCATAGTGATAAAGAAGCCGAGTTGTATTTTGACAGCCTTTATCCCAAACGTATTCACCACACAACATTCGATAGCGTTAAAGTTGTGTTTTGATTTAGAAATAGGCGTGCAGCAGCGGTCACTGAAAACTAACAGAATCGTAATTAATGGCAACCACAACCAACTGTCCGAGCATGGCTCTCCCTAGCAGGTGTACCACGATGCGGGCTTCCGTCCATTTCCATGGTTTGTGTTGCCCCTCCCTGATGTTGCGGCTGGCCCCGGGGGGGATTCGCGGTCAGCGGAGTTCAAACAGATGTTGTCCCCCTACTTCACTTGGCCACTGACGGAATCACGGTGAGTGAAGATCGCAAGGTCACCAGTTCGAACACTAACCGTTGTAAGAATGTGTGTGTACATATGCGCATGTGTATGTTTGTATGTATACACGTGCGATTCACTACTTGTTCCTGCACCATTACACACACACAAACACACACACACACAAACACACACACACACACACACCACCCAACAAACACATGCAAGTACCCAGTACAGTTTGCTCGCACAACCATCTCGCTGCATGTGCGTGAGTGTGTGTGTGTGTGTGTGTTTGTGTGTGTGTTGTGTGTGTGTGTGTGTGAGTATGTGTGTGTGTGTGTGTGTGTGTGTGCATGTGTGTGTGTTTGTGTGTATGTGTGTGTGTGTGTGTTTGTATGTGTGTGCACGCGGGTGTGTGTGCGTGTGCATGTGTATGTGTGCCTATGCGTGTGTGTGAGTGTGAGTGTGTGTATGTTTTAAGCCGAGTTGTATTTTGACAGCCTTTATCCCAAACGTATTCACCACACAACATTCGATAGCGTTAAAGTTGTGTTTTGATTTGGAAATAGGCGTGCAGCAGCGGTCACTGAAAACTAACAGTTGTTCACATGGTGGACAGGAGTGTCCAGGACCGTGACAAACTCTCCCTTTCAAGATGTGCTTGAAAAAATTAAACATCACCCCCACTCTTATGCAACCTGAATGTTTACACGAATCGCAAATCGGGGGTTGCTGGGACATGCCCATGGCCTTTGCTCTAGAATTTGCGATGGGCATGCAAGGTCGGATCGGTGCAGACGCACAGAAACACAGACAAACCTCGCTGCGTGTGCGTGTGTATGTGTGTGTTTGTGAGTGTGTATGCGTGTGTGTGTGCGTGTGTGTGTGTGTGTGTGTGTATGTGTGTGTGTGTGTGTGTGTGTGTGTGTGTGTGTGTGTGTGTGTGTGTATGTGTGTGTGTGCATGTGCGTGTGCGTGTGCATGTGTGTTTATGTGTAAGTTCATACCCATGCGGGTGTGTGAGTGTAAGTGTGTGTATGTGTTTGAGTGTGCACGTGTATGGGTGTGTTTGGGTGTGTATGTGTGTGTGTGTGTGTTTGCCAGCTGGCGTGTGCATGTGTGTGTGTATTCGTGTGTGTTTGTGTGTGTGTGGGTGTGTGCAAGCGTGTTGACTGTTTGTGAGAACGGTCCAGACGAACGACTTAGACCGGTATTCCAAATAGGCTCGACCTGGACCCGAAATTACCTAGCTAAGTATTTTTGGGCCCGGGTCGAGCCTACTTGACATACCGGGCTAAGTCGTACGACTTACCGTCCTCACAAAATCGTAATTAATGGCAACCACAACCAACTGTCCGAGCATGGCTCTCCCTAGCAGGTGTACCACGATGCGGGCTTCCGTCCATTTCCATGGTTTGTGTTGCCCCTC
>Ga0222709_1000233_pt1 | contig 16444 bp, 29 predicted proteins | sample AntAcemetage1692_FD_179822 | JGI IMG/M metagenome (GOLD analysis project Ga0222709, IMG submission 179822) | Saline water microbial communities from Ace Lake, Antarctica - #1692 | ecosystem: Environmental > Aquatic > Non-marine Saline and Alkaline > Saline | place: Antarctica: Ace Lake...
TAGTATTTTTCGTGAAGGAGAATTCATAGATGTGTCTGGTACCACAAAAGGTAAAGGTTTTCAAGGGGTAGTTAAGAGACACGGTTTTGCCGGTGTAGGTCAAGCAACTCACGGACAGCATAATCGCCTTAGAGCTCCGGGTTCTATCGGTGCTGCATCTTATCCTGCACGTGTATTCAAGGGAATGCGCATGGCAGGTCAGATGGGAAACACAAAAGTTAAAGTTGAAAATTTAAGAGTACTTAAAGTGATACCCGAGAAGAACCTTTTAGTAGTTAAAGGTTGTATCCCAGGGCACAATAACTCTTATGTAATCTTACAGAAATAATGAAAGTATCAGTTATAGATGTTACAGGAAAAGAAACCGGTCGTCAGGTAGAGTTATCTGACAGCGTTTTCGGAATTGAGCCTAACGATCATGCGATTTATTTAGATGTTAAACAATATCTTGCAAATCAGCGCCAAGGCAATCACAAATCCAAGCAGCGCGCTGAGATTTCTGGAAGTACTCGTAAGATTAAAAAGCAAAAAGGAACCGGTACCGCGCGTGCGGGTTCAATTAAGTCTGGGGTTTTCAGAGGTGGTGGACGCATATTTGGTCCACAACCTAGGGATTATTCATTTAAACTCAACAAAGGCCAAAAGCGTCTTGCGCGCCGCAGCGCTTTGAGTCAAAAATTCGCCCAGGGTGCGCTTCATGTGGTTGAAGATTTTAATTTTGAAGCTCCCAAGACTAAGAATTTTATCGATGTTTTAAAGTCTTTAGGACTTGATGATAAAAAATCGCTATTTGTGTTGGGTGGATCAAATAATAATGTATATTTGTCTTCGCGAAATTTTAGTGGTTCGGATGTTATAACAGCCTCTGAATTAAACACTTACAAGATATTACATGCTAATAATGTAGTTGTGTTAGAGAGTTCGCTAGAAGCAATCCATGAAACTTTAAGTAAATAGGTATGAACATTTTAATAAAACCGATTATTACAGAGAAAGCTACCGCTGGTAGTGAGTTATTGAATCGTTATGGTTTTGAGGTTCATCCTAAAGCTAATAAAATTCAAATAAAGCACGCCGTTGAAGGTGCATATGGAGTTACTGTTAATAAAGTACTTACTATGAACACTCGTATAGGCCGTAAAAGTAAATTCACAAAATCTGGGATGCAGGTTGGTAAAACTAGCGCAGTTAAGAAGGCGTTCGTACAACTCAAGGATGGGGATACCATCGATCTTTACAGTAATTTATAATATAGACTAATGTCAGTTAGAAAATTAAAACCAGTAACCCCAGGACAGCGATTTAGAGTTGTTAACGGCTATGATGCCATTACAACTGATAAGCCGGAAAAGAGTCTTCTTGTTCCGAACAAACGTTCTGGTGGTCGTAATGCAAAAGGTCGTATGACTATGCGTTACATAGGTGGTGGGCACAAAAAGCGCTACCGCATAGTAGATTTTAAGAGAGAAAAGCATGGCGTACCGGCAACGGTTGCTACTATAGAGTATGACCCTAACAGGACAGCTTTTATTGCTCTTGTAAATTACCAAGACGGTGAAAAACGTTATGTGATAGCACAAAACGGTCTACATGTCGGTCAAAACATTGTCTCTGGCCCGTCTGTCGCTCCAGAGGTAGGAAACGCAATGAAGCTGAGCGCTATTCCACTTGGAAGTATCATAAGTTGTATAGAGCTTAGACCTGGCCAAGGTGCGGTTATAGCTAGAAGTGCAGGTTCTTTTGCGCAGCTTATGGCTCGTGATGGTAAATATGCTACAATCAAAATGCCTTCCGGTGAAACACGTTTAATATTACTAGAATGCCTTGCAACAATTGGAGCAGTTTCCAATAGTGACCATCAGTTAGTAGTTAGTGGTAAAGCTGGTCGCAGTAGATGGTTAGGTAGAAGACCTAGAACAAGACCAGTTGCGATGAACCCTGTAGATCACCCAATGGGTGGTGGTGAAGGTCGTTCCTCTGGAGGTCATCCAAGATCTAGAAACGGTATACCAGCAAAAGGATATCGCACTCGTGATAAAAACAAAAGCAGTTCTCAATATATTTTAGAACGTAGAAAGAAATAGATATGGCACGTTCATTAAAAAAAGGGCCTTACGTACTCCAAAAGTTGGAGGCTAAGGTAGCTCAAAATGTTGAGTCTGGTAAAAAGTCTGTTATCAAAACATGGTCTCGTGCATCTATGATTACACCAGATTTTGTTGGTCAGACGATAGCGGTGCATAACGGAAAGCAGTTTGTTCCGGTGTATGTTACTGAAAACATGGTAGGACATAAACTTGGTGAATTTTCTCCAACTAGATCTTTTAGAGGTCATGGAGGCAATAAAGCCAAAGGAAAAAAATAAGCTATGGGAGTTCGTAAAAAACAAATGGCCGACAGGCTTAAAGAGGAAAAAAGGTCTATAGCTTTTGCTAAATTGAATAATTGTCCTACTTCTCCTCGCAAGATGAGATTAGCGGCTGATATCATTCGTGGTAAGAAAGTAGAAGAGGCACTTAATATATTAAAGTTTTCTGCTGTTGCGGCGGCTGGCAGATTAGATAAACTAGTTCTTTCGGCAGTTGCAAATTGGCAAGCTAAAAACGAGGATGCTGATGTATCCGATGCAGGTCTTTTTATTAAGGAGATCAGAGTTGACGGTGGTACCATGTTAAAAAGACTGCGTCCTGCTCCACAGGGTAGAGCGCATCGTATAAGAAAAAGATCAAACCATGTTACTCTTGTGTTGGGTCAAACTAACAACATAGAGACAAAACAAGTATAATGGGACAAAAAACTAATCCAATAGGGAATCGTTTAGGTATCATCAGAGGTTGGGAATCTAACTGGTATGGTGGTAATGATTACGGCGACAGGCTTGCTGAAGACGATAAAATACGAAAGTATATTCATGCACGTCTCGCTAAAGCTAGCGTTTCAAGAATAATTATTGAGCGTACATTGAAGCTTGTTACGATAACAATTACCACGGCAAGGCCTGGTATTATTATAGGTAAAGGTGGTCAAGATGTTGATAGGCTTAAAGAAGAGCTTAAGAAAATTACTTCTAAGGATATTCAGATCAATATCCATGAAATTAAAAGACCTGAAATAGATGCATTTTTAGTTGCTTCAAGTATTTGCCGTCAAATTGAAAATCGTATTTCTTACAGAAGGGCTATTAAGATGTCTATCGCTGCTGCGATAAGAATGAATGCTGAGGGTATTAAAATACAAATTTCTGGTCGTGTAAATGGTGCGGAGATGGCGCGTTCAGAATCTTATAAAGAAGGACGTATACCTCTTTCAACTTTCCGTGCTGATATTGATTACGCACTGGCAGAGGCGCATACTACGTATGGTAGATTGGGTATTAAGGTATGGATAATGAAGGGTGAGGTTTATGGTAAGCGTGAGCTTAATCCACTCGCCGGTATGACTAAAAAACAATCAAGTAAGGATGGTCCTGCTGACTCTAGAGGAGGCAATAGACGTCGAAGAAAATAATAGCTAGTTATGTTACAACCTAGAAAGACAAAATTTAGAAAGCAACAGAAAGGCCGTATGAAAGGTGATTCTGGACGTGGTAATCAGTTGGCTTATGGAACCTTTGGTATAAAGTCCTTGGATTCGGAGTTTGTTACCTCCCGTCAAATAGAAGCCGCTCGTATCGCAGCGACAAGATTTATGAAACGTGAAGGTTCACTGTGGATTAAAATATTTCCAGACAAACCTATTACCAAAAAACCTCTTGAGGTTCGTATGGGTAAAGGTAAGGGTGCTGTGGAGTATTGGGTAGCTGTTGTTAAACCAGGTAGGATTATGTTTGAAATCTCAGGAGTTCCTTTTGAGGTTGCAAAGGAAGCCTTAAGGCTTGCCGCACAAAAACTACCAGTGAAAACCAAACTTATAGTTGCTCGTGACTATCAAGAATAATAGTAAGTTATGAAACAATCAGAAGTTAAAGAATATTCTTTAGAAGAATTAAAGGATAAGTTGGCAGAAACGCAGAAAACATTTGCAGCTATGATACGTACTCATGTTGTATCTCCTGTGGAAAATACATCTGTTCTGCGTGGACTTAGAAGATCAATCGCGAGATTGAAAACAGCAATTAATAATCAATAGTACGACTGGATATGGAAACAAGAAATCTAAGAAAAGAACGTATAGGTGTTGTCAAAAGTAATAAGATGGATAAAAGCATCGTGATTACGGAAGTTAAAAGACAGAAGCATCCTATGTATGGTAAGTTCGTACTTAAGACAAAGAAGTATGTAGCTCATGATGAAAAAAATGAGTGTAATGAAGGTGATACTGTACGTATAATGGAAACTCGTCCATTAAGCAAGACAAAGAACTGGAGATTAGTTGAAATTTTAGAGAGAGCTAAATAATGGTACAGCAAGAATCAAGATTGAAAGTAGCAGACAATACTGGAGCAAAAGAAGTGCTTTGTATACGTGTTTTGGGTGGAACTAAAAGAAGATATGCCTCAGTAGGGGATAAAATTGTTGTTTCTGTTAAAGAAGCTACTCCTAATGGCAACGTTAAAAAGGGTTCGGTGGCTACTGCGGTTGTCGTACGTACTAAGAAAGAGGTTAGAAGACCAGACGGTTCTTACATCAGATTTGATGACAATGCTTGTGTATTGTTAAATCCAAACTCGGAGATGAAGGGTACTCGTGTCTTCGGACCTGTAGCTAGAGAACTTCGCGATAAGCAGTTCATGAAAATTGTTTCACTTGCACCAGAGGTGCTTTAAAATATAGGTGATGTTAAAAGTTAAAGTAAAAGCTGGTGATACTGTAAGGGTAACAACTGGCGAGCATAAGGGAGCCGAAGGAAAAATCGTTCGTGTTTTCAAAGAAAAAAATAAAGTTATAGTAGAGAACGTAAATATGGTTTCTAAACATCAGAAGCCAAGCGCTACTAATCCACAAGGTGGCATTAAACAAAAAGAGGCACTGATTCAAATATCGAACCTTTCCTTGATTGATGCTAACGGCAAAAATACACGTGTAGGTTATCGTGTTGAAAATGGAAAAAAAGTACGTTTTGCTAAGTCTACTAATCAAGCCATATAAGCATGTCATATATTCCAAGATTAAAAACAGATTATCGCGACAGAATCGCGCAGGCTCTTAAAGAAGAGTTTGGTTATATTAACGTTATGCAAATTCCAAGGTTACAGAAGATTGTTCTTAGCCGTGGTGTGGGAGCTGCTGTTGCTGACAAGAAGTTGGTGGATTATGCAGTAGACGAGTTAACTATGATTACGGGCCAAAAGGCGGTTTCTACTTTATCTAAAAAGGACGTTGCTTCTTTTAAGTTAAGAAAGGGCATGCCTATTGGTGCAAAAGTCACCCTAAGAGGTGACCGTATGTATGAGTTTTTGGATAGATTAGTTACAGTAGCTCTGCCTAGAGTTAGGGATTTTCAGGGTATTAAAGCTACAGGCTTTGATGGTCGTGGAAATTATAATTTAGGCATTACGGAACAAATAATTTTTCCTGAAATTAATATAGACAAAGTGAATAAAATTTCTGGCATGGACATTACATTTGTAACTAATGCCGAAACAGATAAAGAAGCTAAATCTCTATTAGGTGAACTAGGTTTACCTTTTAAAAAGGACTAATATCATGGCAAAAGAATCAATGAAGGCGCGTGAGCGCAAACGTGAAGCACTAGTAGAAAAATACGCTGTAAAGCGTAAGGCGTTAAAAGAGGCTGGAGATTATATAGGTTTGCAAAAAATACCTAAAAACGCTTCTCCCGTAAGATTACATAATAGATGTAAGCTTACTGGCCGTCCTAGAGGGTACATGAGACAATTTGGTCTCTCCCGCGTAACGTTCAGAGAAATGGCAAACAACGGTTTAATCCCAGGAGTTAAAAAAGCAAGTTGGTAACAGCTTAAAGATATCATTATGAATACAGATCCAATAGCAGATTATTTAACTAGACTTCGCAATGCGGTACGGGCCAATCATAGGGTTGTCGATATACCATCGTCTAATTTAAAGAAAGAAATTACTAAAATCCTTTTTGATCAAGGGTATATTTTGAGTTATAAGTTTGAAGAGCGTGATGCTCAAGATAATATTAAAATAGCTCTCAAGTACGATCGGGAAACTAAGGTATCGGTGATTAAAGATATCCAACGTCTTTCTAAACCAGGTTTAAGAAAGTACTCGAGTTCTAAAGAGCTTCCGAGAATTCTTAACGGACTTGGCATTGCTATCATATCCACCTCTATTGGTGTTATGACTGACAAGCAGGCGAGAAGAGAAAATGTTGGTGGAGAAGTACTTTGTTACGTTTATTAAAAGAGAGTTATGTCTAGAATTGGAAAAAACCCAGTAGTAGTTCTTCCGGGAGTTACTGTTACAATAGAAAGCAACAAAATACACGTCGAAGGTAAACTTGGAAAGTTGACTCAAGATTACGCCGATGTGACCTTTGAGATGGAGAATGGTATTATAACTGTTATCTCGCATAGTGATTCCAAGGATCATCGCGCTAAGCACGGTCTCTATAGAGCACTTTTGCAAAATATGATTATAGGTGTTACCGACGGATGGTCTAAAAGCCTAGAGCTTGTAGGCGTTGGTTACCGCGCGGCAAGCCAGGGCAATGTGTTAGACTTATCGCTGGGTTTCTCACATAACATTGTTCTCAGTATTGCGTCAGAGGTTGTTGTTGAAACAATTTCTGAAAAAGGTAAGAATCCGGTTATTAAGTTAACCTCGTTTGATAAGCAGCTTGTTGGACAAATTGCAGCAAAAATCAGAGGTTTTCGTCCTCCGGAGCCTTATAAAGGAAAAGGTGTTAAGTTTGTAGGTGAGGTATTAAGAAGAAAAGCTGGTAAATCGGCGTAATAAAAATAAATTATGGCATTTTCAAAGTCAATTAGAAGACAAAAAATACGCGGAAGAATCAGAAAAAACATTTCTGGTACTGCCTCCCGTCCACGTCTATCTGTTTATAGAAGTAATAAGGAGATTTATGCTCAGGTTATTAATGACGTTGATGGTGTTACCATTGCTTCCGCGTCATCCAGAGAACTTAATGTTGCCGGTCCTAAAATGGATGCCGCCAAAGAAGTAGGTAAGGCAGTTGCTGTTAAAGCTATTGCTGCTGGAGTTGAGGCTGTCTCTTTTGATAGAGGTGGTTATTTATATCATGGTCGAGTTCTTTCCTTAGCGGAAGGTGCAAGAGAAGCTGGACTTAATTTTTAAATTAGAACATTAAGATGTATCAAAATTATAAAAACGTAGAAGTTGTAAAGCCAGGTGGTCTTGAATTAAAAGATCGTCTCGTAGGTGTTCAACGTGTTACTAAAGTTACTAAAGGTGGTCGTGCATTTGGTTTTTCAGCAATCGTTGTGGTTGGTGATGAGTCTGGCGTAGTTGGTCATGGTTTAGGGAAGTCTAAGGATGTTTCAGAAGCTATTTCAAAAGCTGTTGAGGATGCTAAAAAGAACTTAGTTAGAATTCCAATTCAAAATGGAACCATTCCACACGAGCAAAAAGGAAAATTTGGTGGAGCTCGTATCTTATTGATGCCTGCTGCAACAGGTACAGGTGTTATAGCAGGTGGTGCAATACGTGCAGTGCTAGAGGCTGTAGGTGTTCATGATGTGCTTTCTAAAAATCAAGGTTCTTCAAATCCTCACAACGTTGTTAAAGCTACTTTTGATGCATTGTTGCAACTTCGTAATGCGGCAACAATCGCAAAGCAAAGGGGTCTTTCATTAGACAAGGTTTTTAACGGATAATATAAATATAATGGCTAAGCTTCAAGTTAAAAAAGTAAAGAGCGCGATTAATAGAACACAGAGACAAAAACGTACGTTAGTTTCTTTGGGTCTTCATAAAATTAATCAAGTAGTAGAGCATGACGATACTCTTGTTATAAGAGGAATGATTGCAAAAGTTCAACATTTAGTTTCTGTACAAGAAGCATAAAAATATATAAAATGAGTTTAAATAACTTAAAACCAGCTGAGGGTTCTGTAAAGAATTCTGCTAAAATTATAGGTAGAGGCCAGGGATCTGGAAAAGGTGGTACTGCAACACGAGGTCACAAGGGAGCTAAGTCTCGTTCCGGTTACTCGAAGAAAATTGGTTTTGAAGGTGGTCAGATGCCGCTTCAGCGTCGTGTTCCTAAATTTGGTTTTACTAACATTAACCGTAAGGAATATGCAGGTATCAATTTGGACACTATACAAGCATATTTAGATGCTGGTCGTTTTAGTGAGACAATTACAATACAGAACTTGATTGAACAGCGTTTAGTTGGTAAGAATGATTTGGTTAAAATAATGGGTCGTGGTGTTTTAAGCACCACAGTTACTGTTAATGCACACAAATTTACTGCGACGGCTAAATCTGCCATTGAGGTCGCAGGTGGAAAGACCCAAATTGTATAATTCAGATTCATGAAGCTAATAGAAACGATAAAAAATATTTGGAGAATTGACGAGTTGCGCGAGCGAATTGTTATGACCTTTAGTTTGTTGCTTGTATTTCGTTTCGGCGCACAGGTAACGATTCCTGGAATTGATAGCACCGCATTAGCCGCATTTTCTCAGAATTTTGAGGGTGGTGGAATTGGTTCTATTCTAAATGCATTTACTGGAGGAGCTTTTGCAAAGGCTTCCGTTTTTGCGTTAGGAATTATGCCGTATATTTCTGCGAGTATAGTTGTACAATTGATGGGTATTGCAGTTCCTTACCTACAGAAACTTCAAAAAGAGGGAGAATCTGGTCGCCGAAAGATCAATCAAATTACAAGATGGTTAACTATCGGTATCTGTTTGATACAGGCCCCTAGTTATCTTTTAAGCCTTGGTACGTTAGGAGTTCCACCGGAGGCATATGTTTGGGATAATCAAACGTTGTTTTTAATTGTTAATACTTTCATCCTACTCACCGGCACGGTGTTTGCTATGTGGTTAGGAGAAAAAATTACAGATAAAGGCATTGGGAATGGAATATCATTACTAATCATGGTTGGGATTATCGCGACACTTCCGCAGGCTTTTGTTCAGGAATTTGTAACCCGTATTGAAGGTGCTGGTAGTTATTTTGTTATTCTTCTTGAAATTATTTTATGGCTACTTGTTATTCTTGCTTGCATCATGTTGGTAATGGCGGTTAGACAAATTCCAGTTCAATATGCGAGACGTACCGCTACCGGCGACTATGAGAAGAATCTTTCAGGTAATAGACAGTTTTTACCACTGAAGTTAAACGCCTCGGGAGTAATGCCCATTATATTTGCTCAGGCGATAATGTTTGTCCCTCAAGCTTTTGGTCAACTGGATGCTGGATGGGCTCAGACGGTTGCTGCTGCATTTCAGGATATGTTTGGATTTTGGTATAATCTAGTTTTTGCTTTACTTATAATTATTTTCACGTATTTTTACACGGCAATTACAGTGCCTACAAACAAGATGGCAGATGATTTAAAGAGAAGTAATGGTTTTATTCCAGGTGTTAGGCCAGGAACTGAGACTGCTGAATACTTAGATAAAATAATGTCACAAATAACACTACCGGGTTCTATGTTTTTGGCTTTTATTGCAATTATTCCTGCTTTTGTAAGTTTGATGGGTGTGACGCAATCATGGGCGCTTTTTTTCGGGGGAACATCCTTATTGATCATGGTAGGCGTAGCCATTGATACTATGCAACAAATTAATTCTTACTTGTTAAATCGTCATTATGATGGTCTTATTAAGACGGGTAAGAATAGAAAAGCAGTCGCATAATGGCAAAGCAATCAGCAATTGAGCAAGATGGTTCTATAATAGAAGCATTATCCAATGCGATGTTTCGCGTAGAATTGGAGAACGGTCACGTGGTTACTGCGCATATTTCAGGAAAAATGCGTATGCATTATATCAAGTTATTACCAGGAGATAAAGTTAAATTAGAAATGAGTCCTTATGATTTATCAAAAGCAAGGATAACCTATAGATACTAATTATGAAAGTTAGAACATCAGTAAAGAAGAGAAGTGCAGATTGCAAAATAGTAAGACGTAAAGGTCGTCTCTATGTAATCAACAAAAAGAATCCAAAATTTAAACAAAGACAAGGTTAAGCTATGGCTAGAATTGCAGGGGTAGATATACCTAAGAACAAGAGAGGTGAGATTGCGTTAACATATATCTATGGTATAGGACGTAGTCGTTCAAAAAAGATTCTTACTGATACTGGTGTAGGTCTTAACAAGAAGGTAAACGAGTGGAATGACGACGAGATAGGTGCTATACGTGCTGCTGTTGGTGATTTTACTATTGAAGGTGAGTTGAGGTCTGAGACCCAAATCAACATCAAGCGTCTTATGGATATTGGCTGTTACCGTGGTATACGCCACAGGTCAGGTTTACCGTTAAGAGGGCAACGTACCAAAAATAATTCGCGTACTAGAAAAGGTAAACGTAAGACCGTTGCTAACAAGAAGAAGGCAACTAAATAATAAGTAACTGATATGGCAAAGTCTAAAACAGTAGCAAAAAAACGAAAAGTAATCGTCGAATCGATTGGTGAAGCTCATATTTCATCATCCTTTAACAACATACTTGTTTCTTTAACAAATAAAAAAGGGGAGGTAATTTCTTGGTCATCTGCTGGGAAAATGGGTTTTCGTGGCTCTAAGAAAAACACTCCTTACGCTGCGCAACTCGCTGCCGAAGATGCAACCAAAGTTGCTCACGAAGCTGGTTTACGTAAAGTGAAGGTTTATGTTAAAGGGCCAGGTAATGGACGTGAAAGCGCCATACGCAGTATTCATAATGCTGGTGTTGAAGTAACAGAGATAATAGATGTTACTCCATTACCACATAATGGATGTCGCCCACCGAAACGTAGAAGAGTATAATTAATTATTAATCACGAGGGGTTAGTAGGTTGTCGAAGGATATAGACCTGAATTCACAATACACCGCTCAATAAATTTTGTAAAATGGCAAGATATAGAGGTCCTAAGGCAAAGATTGCGAGAAGATTTAGAGAAGCAATTTTTGGCCCTAGTAAAGCGCTGGAGAAAAAAAATTATCCTCCAGGGATGCACGGTAACGCAAGGCGCCGTGGAAAAGAATCAGAGTATGCAGTTCAGCTTAAGGAGAAGCAGAAAGCAAAATATACTTACGGTATTCTTGAACGTCAATTTAGATTGATGTTTGAAAAGGCGACTAGAAGTAATGGTATTACTGGTGAGGTGTTGTTGCAGTTATGTGAATCACGTTTAGATAACGTGGTGTATCGTATGGGCGTATCTAACACCCGAAGAGGTGCTAGACAACTTGTTTCTCACAGGCATATTACTGTTAATGGTGGTATTGTGAATATACCTTCTTATCAGCTATTACCCGGTGATATAGTAGCTGTTCGTGAAAAGTCAAAATCATTATTAACAATCGAAAGTTCAGTTTCAACTTCTGATAGAATTTATGATTTCTTAACATTTAACAAAGCTTCCTTATCAGGTACTTTTGTTGCTGTACCGCAAAGGCTGCAAATACCTGAAAACATTAAGGAGCAATTAATCGTCGAGTTGTACTCTAAATAATAACCAACAAAATAATCTTATGGCAATATTAAATTTCCAAAAGCCGGATAAAGTAATCATGATTGATTCAACGGATTTTGATGGTAAGTTTGAATTCAGACCTTTAGAACCAGGATACGGTTTAACAGTAGGTAATGCCCTTAGAAGAGTTTTACTTTCTTCACTTGAAGGTTTTGCAATAACTTCTATACGTATTGAAGGTGTAGATCACGAGTTCTCTACAATTGAAGGAGTCGTTGAAGATGTCACTGAAGTTATCCTTAACTTTAAGCAAGTTCGTTTTAGACGTCAGATTGACGAGGTAGACAGTGAAGTGATTAATGTTAGTTTCACAGGCAAGAGCCAGTTTACTGCTGGTGATATGCAAAAATACATTTCAGGTTTTCAAGTGTTGAATCCAGAACTGGTTATATGCAATCTGGAACCTTCAGTAAACTTGAATATAGAAATAACTATTGAGAAAGGTAGAGGATACGTTCCTGCTGAAGAAAATAAAAATCCAAATGCTTCTATCGGAACAATTGCGATTGATTCTATTTTTACGCCCATTAAGAATGTAAAGTATAGTGTTGAAAACTACCGTGTAGAGCAAAAGACAGATTACGAAAAGTTGATTTTTGAAATCGTTTCGGATGGTAGTATTCACCCGAAGCAGGCATTAACAGAAGCTGCTAAAACGTTGATTCACCATTTTATGTTATTTTCGGATGAGAGAATCACACTAGAGGCTGATGAGATTGCACAAACGGAGTCTTATGATGAAGAAAGCCTACACATGAGACAGCTTCTCAAGACTAAGTTAGTTGATATGGAGTTGTCGGTAAGAGCACTTAATTGTCTGAAAGCTGCTGAAGTTGAGACTTTAGGTGATTTAGTTTCTTTTAACAAGAATGACCTGATGAAATTTAGGAATTTCGGTAAGAAGTCGTTGACGGAGCTTGAAGAGCTTGTAATAGTAAAGGGTCTAAACTTCGGTATGGATCTTGCAAAATATAAATTAGACCGTGACTAGGTTTACCTAGTTAAGAAATATAAGATAATGAGACACGGAAATAAAGTAAACAACCTGAGTAGAAAAACGGCACACCGTAAGGCGATGCTAGCTAACATGGCTTGTTCATTAATCGAGCACAAGAGAATTAACACTACTGTTGCTAAGGCTAAAGCTCTGAAGCAATTTGTGGAACCACTAATAACCAAGTCTAAAGAAGATACAACAAACAACCGTCGTGTTGTGTTTGCTAAATTAAGAAGCAAATATGCAGTAACGGAATTGTTTAGGGAAGTTAGTTCTAAAATAGGCGATAGGCCAGGTGGATACACTAGAATTATCAAAATGGGTAATCGACAAGGTGATAACGCTGATATGGCTATGATAGAGTTGGTAGATTTTAATGATATCTATACTACTGGTAGCGCTAAAAAAGCAACTACTAGAAGAAGTAGACGCGGTAGTGCAACAGGGGAAAGTGTAGCTGCAAATGCTAATGTCGCGGATGATGTTGCAAATGAAGAAGAATAAAATTTTCTATAAAATGTAGATAAAAGGATCAATACTCTCGTATTGGTCCTTTTTTTTTAATTTAAATTTGCTGAAGTTATGAAATACACACACAAGAAAAATGCAATCATTCTTTTAGAAGATGGTACCATATTCCATGGAAAAGCAGTACAAGAGGGAACTTCTTATGGTGAGATTTGTTTCAATACAGGCACCACAGGTTATCAGGAAATTTTTACAGACCCTTCTTACTTTGGGCAAATAATGGTTACTACAAATGCTCACATAGGAAACTATGGCGTAACTAATTTAGACTTAGAGTCGCAAGAAGCTAAAATCGCAGGGCTTGTTTGTAAGAATTTTTCCTATGATTTTTCCCGACCTGCTGCGGAAGGTGATTTACTATCTTTTTTACAACGTAAAAGTCTCACCGTAATATCTGATGTTGATACAAGAGCGCTTGTTAGGTATATACGTGAACATGGTGCTCAAAATGCAATAATATCTACTCTGGTAGACGATGTCGCAGGATTACAGAAGCAGCTTAAAGAAGTGCCCTCCATGAAAGGTTTGGAACTTGTTTCTAAAGTATCCTGTAAGGACGCTTATTATTATGGAGATGAAGCGGCAGCAATTAAGATTGCAGCGCTAGATTTAGGTATAAAGCAAAACATCTTACGCAACCTTGCGGCAAGGGGCACTTATATTAAGGTTTTCCCGTACAATACCACCTTTGAAGAACTTCAAGAGTTTAATCCAGACGGTTACTTTATTTCTAACGGTCCTGGTGATCCAGAACCCTTAAGCGAAACTATTGAAACTGTTAAAACAATAATAGCCGCTGGTAAACCGCTTTTTGGCATTTGCTTAGGGCACCAAATTATTGCACTTGCTAATAATATACCAACTTTTAAAATGCACAATGGGCATCGAGGTATAAACCACCCAGTATCAAATTTACAAACGGGTAAAGGCGAAATCACTTCACAAAATCACGGATTTGCTATTGACAGACTCGCCACCGAGGCTAATGATAACGTAGAAATCACCCATATCCATTTAAACGACCAGACAGTTGCTGGCATAAAGCTTAATAATGCGCCTTGTTTTTCTGTGCAGTACCATCCAGAAGCAGGTCCCGGACCTAACGATGCAACGTATCTATTTGACCAATTTATAGAATTAATACAATCACACACAAAACAAACAGTATGAGTACAATTATAGAAGTTCACGCGCGTCAAATTTTTGATTCACGAGGCAACCCAACAGTAGAGGTTGATGTGCACACATCTAACGGTATTATGGGGCGAGCTGCCGTTCCCTCAGGAGCATCTACTGGTGAGCATGAAGCGGTAGAATTACGAGATGGTGGTAAGTCTTACATGGGTAAAGGTGTAGGTAAAGCCGTTAACAATGTAAACACGATTATAGGTCCAGAATTGGCGGGAACTTCGGTTTTTGATCAGCAATATATAGATCAGTTAATGATAGATTTAGATGGCACGACTAACAAGGCAAATTTGGGTGCAAATGCTATTTTAGGTGTTTCTTTAGCCTGCGCAAAAGCTGCTGCTGCGGAACTCAATCTGCCACTATATAGGTACATAGGCGGTATGACAGCGTGCATACTTCCCGTTCCTATGATGAATATTATTAACGGTGGATCACATAGTGATGCACCTATAGCGTTTCAAGAATTTATGGTGATGCCTGTAGAGGCTTCCAGTTTTTCACATGCGCTACAAATGGGAACAGAGATTTTTCATCATCTCAAAAAAGTACTTCACGACCGCGGGCTAAGCACCGCCGTAGGAGACGAGGGTGGTTTTGCGCCTACACTAGATGGTACTGAAGACGCACTAGAGACTATCCTAGTAGCTATTAAAAATGCTGGCTATGAACCGGGTAAAGAGGTAATGATTGCCTTAGACTGTGCTGCTGCAGAGTTTTATGTTAATGGTATGTATGATTACACAAAGTTTGAGGGTGACAAGGGTAAAATAAGAACTTCTGAAGAACAGGCAGACTACCTTGTTGAGCTCGCTACAAAGTACCCTATTATTTCTATAGAAGACGGAATGGACGAGAATGACTGGAATGGCTGGAAAATTCTTACTGAAAAAAGTGCTGGGAAAATACAGCTCGTGGGGGATGATCTTTTTGTGACTAACGTAACCCGCCTTGAACGCGGTATTGACGAGAAAATTGCAAATTCTATTCTTATTAAAGTTAATCAAATAGGTACGTTAACGGAGACTATCGCTGCTGTCACTATGGCTCATAAGGCTGGATATACGAGTGTCATGTCCCATCGCAGTGGGGAGACAGAAGATAACACAATTGCAGACCTAGCTGTTGCGCTTTCAACAGGTCAAATTAAAACTGGCTCTGCGTCGCGATCTGACCGCATGGCAAAATACAACCAATTATTACGTATCGAAGAAGAACTTGCTGAGGCAGCCCACTATCCAGGTAGAAAGGCTTTCCAGATTTAGAAGTTATTTAAGCGACATGCTTTTGTAAAAGCATATTTTCAAAAAAGCTACCTCCTTTGAGGTAGCTTTTTTTTGAGCATATGTAGCTATGTGCTTGTAAATTTTAGTATACTAACAACGTTTTACCGTGCGATATTGTATCGTATTTTGGTGGTAATAGACTGCCTAACCTTTATCGAGTTGGTTGTTTTAGTTCACTTTCGCGAAAGCAAAATCACCCGCGTAACTCGCATTTTCACATAAAATAGCGTTAAGTAACTTTTTTTCACTTTTTATGTTAATTACAGGCATGCGTTAACTGATTCTTAACACTGTATGTTTTATTTTTGATCAAACAACAATAATTTGAAGGAATGTCAGACAAAGCAACATTAGAATTTAACGGAAAGAAGTACGAATTCCCGGTAATAACGGGCTCTGAAAACGAGCAAGCCGTAGATATAAGCAGCCTTAGAGCTGTTACAAACGGCCTTATAACCATAGATGCAGGTTACAAGAATACTGGAAGTTGTATTAGTGAAATCACTTTTTTAGATGGTGAAGAAGGAATTTTGAGATACAGAGGTTATTCTATAGAGGAACTCGCTGAAAAAGCCGATTTTCTAGAAGTCGCTTATTTGCTCATTTTCGGAAAATTACCAAGCGCTACAGAACTAAATAAGTTTCATATAGATATTAAGGCACAAGAACTTGTAGATGAAGATATTAAGAAAATTTTAGATGGTTTTCCGAGATCCGCTCACCCTATGGGCGTGCTTTCTTCACTTACAAGCGCACTTGTTGCGTTCAACCCGTCGTCTGTAAACGTAGAGAGCGAAGAAGACATGTACAAGGCAATCGTTAAGATTATGGGCAAATTC
>Ga0222709_1000235_pt1 | contig 16408 bp, 17 predicted proteins | sample AntAcemetage1692_FD_179822 | JGI IMG/M metagenome (GOLD analysis project Ga0222709, IMG submission 179822) | Saline water microbial communities from Ace Lake, Antarctica - #1692 | ecosystem: Environmental > Aquatic > Non-marine Saline and Alkaline > Saline | place: Antarctica: Ace Lake...
CCCATGTAGTATATATACCCGGGGTGTGTCCCTTGAATATACTATAAAACTTTTGTCCCTTCGGTTTGCTTGTTCCACCGGCAGTCTCGAATGCTAAAGTATCGACTTCTTCATTTTTGGGATCTCCATTATGCGCCTTTACCCATTTCCATTCAACGACTTTCAACTTGTTACGCGCGTCATCAATAGCAATCCATAACTCTTTATTTTTAACCGGTGTGCCCGTGGAAGTTACCCAATCGTTCTTTTTCCATTTTATAATCCATGAACTAATACCATTCTTCACATATTGACTATCCGTAAATATACACACTTCTTGAATGTCTCGAGTTACACATTCTTCGAGGGCTTTGAAAATCGCAGTCATCTCCATTACATTATTGGTCGTGTCAGTCTGTTTACCAGATAATCTAAACAGATCACTAACCACACCCCAACCACCACGTCCAGGATTACCGAGACAACTTCCATCCGTGTAGATCTCATACATAGTTACTTACTGGGCTTATCCTTATACTCTGAAGCTTTCTTAGGTGTTTTACAGATCGTGTCCCCACAATGATCCCTATTTTGATATACAGAGTTTATAGAAGTTGAAATTTCCTCACAAGACTTAAGAGACCAACGTCCCAATATAGGTTTTTCTGCTTTAACAAAAAGGTCAAACACTTTCTTGAACATTATCTACAAGGGGTGGTTACTCTTTATGCGACGACCTTCGTTGATGACCTTCCTTCGTTCTTCTATTGGGATTCGTTCACCGGTGAGTTTACTATTTGAGCGTCGTTCATCACCCTCGATGCGACGTAGTTGAGTGATGATCTCATAGGTTTGAGGCTGCTTTAAAAGTTCCTCTTTGAGCTTTTCTCGCTTTTCGGCAGTCTGTTGTCTTCGTCTTTCGTTGTAGTCAGCCTTTGATTGATCGGAACGTACATTGTGCACATACGTTCCTTGTTCATACAGTTCTTTCATCCATTTATTGGGTTCTTCGAGTTCGGGTAACCGTTCCACTTGTCTGGCCGAGAGGCCATGTAGAGCGTTATACAGTTTTCTTTTCTCTTCGATTTCTCGTATGGCTTCATCTTTGTCTTCGAATGATTTTTTCCACCATACATCTTCATCATGACGAATACAAGCGATCCACCGATTACTTGTTTTACACCAATACACTCCTCTCGCACCTGAAATATTATTTTTGTTTAAATTCGCTCGGTGTGCCACGTTCGCACTTTTGGATACTACTCTAAGATTACACCTTCGATTGTCGAGTGTGTCACCGTTGATATGATCGACGACATGATTTGGGTCATTATCATCTATTCCCAATAATAGGAGTCGATGAAGTCGGATCTTTTTTCGACCAGTTGGACATCCTCTCCAATCCGACGTAGCGTAGTTGTTTTGGGCACCGCTCAGGTACCAATTTGGTAGTTGTTCGATTAATTCATGGTCCTCTTTGTCGATGGCGAAAGAAATGCCTTTCAATCTTTCAGACTTAAATGGCACGATGACATACGTTTCACTCATTTTTATTATGATGTAGCCTTTATTCTTTAAGCTCGCATCCCTCCATTTCAATGTAAAAAATTAGGATATTTGAGTATCTTAAGTTTTATGAGTATGATATGATGGTATTTTAGACCATAATGAGATTAGTTTGAGAAAGCCAATCCGCCCATCCCCGATTGAATTCTAAGAACGTTGTAGTTAGTGGCGAACATGTGCATGGAAAGAGCGGGGGTGACCGCGTCCTTCATGGCAACCTGGACCTGCGCGTTATCGATGCGCGAGAAGTTGCAGGTGCCGGTAGGCTGGTGTTCCTCGGGCTTCAGCGCGAAGGAATACGAATAGACACCAGGGGCGGGGTTGCCGGAGTGGTGGTTGAAGGCCTGCACCTGGTTGAAGTACTTACCCCTCTGCTCCTTGAAACGGTCCTGGCCGTTGAGGATGAGCTTGAAAGTGTTGAGGGGGCCAGCGGCTTCCTCGGTGTACTTGGAATCGCCACCACCGGTACCAACCTTGCGGAGGGGAACACCCTCGCAGGAAGCACCAACGAAAGCATTGGAATCCTCGATCGCGGTGGGGTCGGACTCGAGAATGATGTCACCGACGGCGGTGTTGGAGGTGAAGTTCCACAATTCGGTACGGGGCACCGAGGTGTTGGAGAAGCACCACACAAGCTCCTTAACGGGGTGGTTGTAGGACAAACGGACCTGCTTGGTCTGGGCGTTGGTCACGGTGTCGGTACCAGTGTGCTGGACCTGTTCGATCAGGTATTCATGACCCTTCTGGGCGAATCGGCGACGCTCCTCGGTGTCCAGGTAGACGTAGTTGGCCCACACCTTGAACACGTTGGTGTCCAGGTAGGTGGAGAAATCGGACGCCAGGTCGATGTCGACGCGCACTTCGTGGTACTGGAGAGCGATCAAAGGCAAGTACAAACCGGGGTTGCGGTTGAAGAAGAAGATGAGGGGAAGGTAGACGGTGCCGGCGGGGGCAGTGGTCATCTTCGCGTAGGTCGCCTTCTTGGATTCGTCCAAGTAAAGCTCGGAGTACATGCGCCACCACTTCTGGTAGTGCTTGTCGATGCGCTGACCACCGATGGACAGTTCAACGTTGTTGATGGCACGCTCAGCGACCCAGTTGCAGTCATTGGTGGCATGGGAAGTGATGGTGTTGGCGGAGGTGGACTTGAGTTCGATGTACATGTCACCGACCAAATCACCGTTACGGGCGACAGTCACAGACACGCGACCAGAGTTGGCGGCAGTACCGTTGACGGTCTGCTCGATGTTCTCCATCGCGAAGTTAGTGTGGCGCTTGTATTTGGCCTGAAAAAAAGTTACCTCGGGGTTACCGGTAAGGTATACGTCTTGGGCGCCGTAGGCGACGAGTTGCATGAGACCACCAGCCATTTTGAGAGTTGTTGTACTCTATACAGAGAAAATAAATCCGAGAGAATGTGCGAAATTTCGCAGTCTAATTTTTCTCAGTATACTTCATAAAATGTCGACACAGCCTGATGAAAATGAACCTGAGATTGAAATAGAGGAAGGTGAGATTGTATCCGAAAGTGATGATGAACTGTCCATGAGTGAAGAACCCATGGAGGAGGGTATAGATATTGCTGAATTAATGACTTCGCTGATGGCCACCGATGACGGTGATACAGTCTGCTCAGCCCTCGTGAATATTGCCAACCAACTTCAGACCCAGAATAAAATTTTAATAAAGATGTTGAGCAAGATGAATCCGGCTTAAGGATTAAATGTATAAGTAAAACAATGAAAGAAACTCACTTCATTGATAAGGATCCTAATATTTTTGAAGCGCTCACCGAGCTTCAGAAACGAAATGTCCAATCAATGAATGAAGATCAGGTACTAAAGATCATCGAGGATTTCGAGTTCAGGTGGTACCTTCACGACACAGAGGGCTACTCACCCTGTATGAAACGAGCGACTCGGTTGGGGTATTACCAATTTATTCACCCTGACCATTTCAATGAGGATGGTATTCCCAAATCCGATCATATCGACATCATGGCTATCCGTGGTATCAAGAACCGAATGATAAATTACCTCATTCAGTTGAACAATCACGTTCAGATCCATATGAAAGAATATACATATGATGACGAGGTCACGATTAATAAGCGACTCAATAATGTCATCCTCCAAATCGAGGATGGCTTCGAGAATGTGAGACGCCACCAGATTTCATACGAGAGGGTAATCGCCCCCACAGCCCTCCCCCAGGTGAGTGTCTATACAGACCCATCCACGATGGACGATGAAGAGATTGAAAAGTCCTCACCTTTTCAGAAGTGTTTGATGATCACTCTCAAAGAAGCGTATCGCGCTGGATATCGTCGCTACAAAGGGCAATGTTGTGAAGAAATCAAAACGGTTGAGGGGTATAGAACACGAGCCTGGAACCCTCTCTTCACGATCGAAGAGTTTGTCTATTCCCTCCCGAAAAAAGAGAGTAATTTTACGAACTGGAAGAATTTTACGAGTAAAGGTTCAATCTTTAGAGATGTGATCGACAACATCTCGAAGTGTACCGACGCACAATTCCCCGAGATTCGAAAGAGGCGTCAGGTCTGGGCTTTTAAGAATGGTGTCTTTGTCGGGAAGGAGTGGATTCCCGATCGCGGTGTCTATGGTTGCCGCTTTTACCCCTACACGGGCGATAAATTTGCGTGCCTCGACCCGAGTATCATCGCGTGTAAATATTTTGATCAACAATTTGATGACTTTTCTCATATCGAAGATTGGACGAAGATCCCTACACCTTATTTCGATTCCGTTCTCAAGTACCAGAAGTTTGAGGATGAGGTATGTAACTGGGCATACGCCATGGGTGGTCGCCTGTGTTTCGATGTTGGGGAGATGGATGGTTGGCAGGTGATCCCATTCTTCAAGGGTATCGCTCGTTCTGGTAAATCGACCCTCATCACCAAGGTATTCAAGAAGTTTTATGATAATGAGGATGTTGGAACCCTCTCGAACAATATTGAGAAGAAGTTTGGTCTTTCTGCGATCAAAGATGGGTTCATGTTCATCGCACCAGAAGTGAAAGGTGATCTCGCACTCGAACAGGCAGAGTTCCAATCGATTGTATCCGGTGAAGATGTTTCGATTGCCGTCAAGAATAAGACTGCGATGTCATTCGAGTGGAAAGTACCCGGCGTTCTGGGTGGTAACGAGATTCCCAACTGGAAAGATAACTCGGGATCCGTATTACGCCGTATTCTCCCCTGGAACTTTGGTAAGCAAGTACAGGACGCCGATCCCCAACTCGACGAGAAACTTCACCGCGAACTTCCAATCATTCTTCTGAAATGTGTCCGGGGGTACCTGGATTATTCAAACAAATACAGAAACAAAGATATATGGAATGTCGTACCGAAATACTTCAAACAGATCCAGAAGCAAGTCGCGATGGTCGCGAGTAGCCTTACAAATTTCCTAGAATCGACCTATGTGATCGTCGGTGAAGATTCATTTGTTCCCCAGAAGGAATTTGTAGCCAAATTCAATCAACATTGCAAGGAAAATAACCTCGGTATGCACAGGTTTCATGCAGACTTTTACGCGGGACCTTTCAGTTCGCGCGAAATTGAAGTTCGCATCGAGACTGTAAAGTATAAGGGGCGTGTATGTAAAAATCAACCGATAATCTATGGTCTTGATATAGTCTCCGATGACCTGACCTTCACAGACGACACCTAAAAAAAATATTAACCTTTAGTAACATGAGCCAGCGGGTCAAGGAATTTGTCCGCCAGTCTGGCGTCGAAGTTCAGAAATCCAACTCCAACTCCAACTCAAATGATGAGTTTGCGAGAGAACTCGAAGAGACTATGCTTCGTAGAGAACGCGAACGCGCTGCAGGATTTCGTACACCTCCACGCCCAATACCTCGACAGGTTCAAGTTCCTCAGCGTCTTCAGAGGAATTTAGTCAATGATCAGTCGTATGCGGGTGCGTTTAAACAATTTGAGAATGAATTTAACGATGTACAATTATCTGCGAATGATGAAAAAATGATCGACAACTTGGTTCAAGAGTTTGACATACCTGTACCCACTCTCCAGTTTAGTAAATTCAATCCGGGTATGTTCAATGCCAACATTGATTCTGGATTTGGACAGAAAGATACTGTCATCGATCTTAAAAAAATACTGGCAAGGACACCACTTCCAAAAACACCCATCGGTGAAGGTCTTTACGTAGACACGAAGGAAATTAAGGGGGTATATGGACAGTTTAAGACGGGTTTCTCCCATACCCGCAATGCCGGGCCTAAGGGTTCGCTCAATAAAAATTTCGCGAGTGTGCAATTCATGATCACACTCTCTAGTGACACCGAAAGTAAGGGTGGCACTGTAAATATTTACCGAAACGGTAAGATTCGATTTTCGAGTGGATTTATCGGAACGAATATAACGAATCAACCCGAACTTCTCCGTCGTTTCATCGTGAATACCTATACCGAGCGTCAGCAGTTCTTATATAACCCCTTTACCTATAACAATTTGAGTGGGAAGTTTAGAATCAATGGTATTTTTAAGAGCTTACCTATGATCGCGAGTCGGCAGAGAATGTATGGTATGACGAACATGTCGATCATGGAAGAACAAACCCCTTTCCTGTATGTACCCATTGAAGGGGCGACGTTGATCTTTTCAAAAAGTGGTAACATTCAAGTCGTAGGTGCGAAAACACCCGGGGACATGCTCAATGGATACGATACTGCTAAATCTATAGTTGAGAAACTCGCGAGTGATAACCAGATCATTGTGACAGGTGTCTTCGATGAAGGTATAAAGTCGAGGGCTAAGCCGAAGCCGAAGCCAAAGAAGAAACTCGTTTCACCGAAGAGAAAATACACCAAAAGAAACTCTGATGAGAATCAACGCATGTCAAAAACTGAACTCATAGCACTTGCTAGGCGTAAGGGTGTTGTCAACTTTAGGACAAAAAGCACCGACGGTTCTAGACTCGCAACCAAAGAGGAGATTCGCAATAGAATCAAAAACCTTTCCAATAAAAAGAATGTGACCTTCAAAAACACTCAAAAGAATGAATCTATCAAACTCGATGGTAATGGTAGTACATTCAGAGTTGGTCGTAAGATATGTACAGACATGAAAAAGGATGAACTTATTCGTATCGCTGGGATTCTTAAGATCAAACCCGATGAGAAAGAAACGAAGAAGACCTTGTGTAAGAAAATTCAAGCTGTACGAAATGATCTATCCAAACCCAAACCCAAACCCCCTCCACCCCCACCTAAACCTAGCAAAAGACAAGTACAACGTGTAGCTGCCAATGCGAAACTCGACGTGAAGAAGAGTGAAGTCATGAAAAAGAGGGGTCTCGACGAGAACTCGATTCGCAAAGATATCACCAAACTCTATGGTGAGACTTGGATGAAGAAATATAAACCCAATCTCAACCAGGATGTACGCAATATGAAGACAGCGCTTAACATCATCAACAAGAAGAACAAAACTGGTATCGCTTTCAAGAAGGATATAGACGCGGTCAAGAAGAATGTCGTCAGCCGTTGGAAGATGGAGAGAAAGAGGGAACTTGAAGCGAAATACCTAATGAACACTGTGAGTGTTAATGGTATCGCACTCAACCTTAGGAACAATTATCGTCGTGCGGCTGCCAACTATATCTTGAGCAGGAAGACAGCCCCTTCGAATAGCAGGATGGCCGAATATAGGAAGTATTGGTTGAAATTTAGAGCCAATGCTAATTCCAATAGGCGTTCTAGTGGAATTAACAGAGCGGTAAAGGCTCGAGTTGAAAAGATGTAGAGGATATCAAACGTTAACATTTGATTTTGCGATTCACAATTTTATTAGGTTCGGCTATTTGTTTAAGATGAATAGTATGATACGAAAAATCGTATTTGGAAAATGTTTCTTTAATTTTATTAGAAATCAGACCCGCCTGTAGTATATAAGGCATACCCGTACATACAGATGTTCGCTCAATTCCGAGAAATTGATCCTCGAGTTGAACAAACATTTTTAGCGCATCGCGCCCTAAACCATCCTCGTGCATCTTGAGATACATAGACTTTGACGCACCATCACTCACGTAGAAGTATTTAGAACCCTCAACTTCCTCTGACCTTTTACGCGTATCGAACATGAGCGCCAAGACGATCAGAGCTACGAGGATGTATATCATTTAATAGTTACTCACATTTTATATCGATTGCATCCTGACTTCTGGGGACAGTGACATCCGGGATCTTGTGGCGCGCATCATCTCAAAAGCTTGTTGTCCCATACGATATTCTGGGATCCGGGCTTCGGGTTTGGGCATGGGACGGGGAGGCTCTCTGGGTCCAGGGTCGGGCATCTTCCGTCGGAGTGGGTACGGGCTCGGTTCGGGTCCAGATTTGGGTCCGGGCATGGTACGAGGAGGCTCGGGCTTCTTGAACCAGTTCCACGGAAACCATGGGTTATACGATTCCCGTCTCCTCATCGTGAATACAAATACGACCATCATGATCACTACAAGAATAAACATACGCTGCGTCGTGTGTCGTTTCATTTCTATTTACTTAGAAATTAGTTTCATGAGGTCATCAATTTTTTGAAGAATGTTTTGAAACTTGTAGATGGAATCCACATCAGAGGGCTTCACGATTTCCAATTCGATTTGGTAACTCGCCTCCTCTTCCGAGTCCATATCAGCATTGTCTCCCGATGAGATGGTCATGTCGATACTGAGGTTCTTACGTATGAACGAGTGACGAGTTTTGGTACGCTTGCGATCCATTTCGTACTCCCCCGAGGTAGGGATTTCGCGAGCGACACAGAAACGTACATCGAGAGGATCACGTTTGAAATCATCTTTGGTGACACTAATCTTTTGAATCATGATCTGTTCCCCAGTCGCCTCATCACACGTGATCCGAACATTGTTGGCGTCACTGTAATATACTTCAGACGTGCTACTTTTAGTCTCTTCCCAGCCATCAAACTTCTTTAGTCCATTGAGTACCCGTTTCCACGTATCTTTACCGACATTTGTATCAAAGAGTGATCCATTGTGTTTGCCGAAACGGATCTCAACTTCAATGTCACCTTCACCCTTATGGGCTTCAAAAATGGGGAGTACTTTATCAACGAGATCCATTTTTTCTTATCTTTTTACATTCGCGTCTTTCTCTTAAGTGTATTTTATACATAAAATATAATGAAAGGTTTTGGAAACCTTGGGAATACGTGTTATTTCAACACGGCACTTCATTGCCTTTTGCACATCCCAGTGATGTCCAATCATTTCATACGAAATCCATATGAAGGTGAATGCACATTTACCAGAGCATACTCGGAATTTATTAGAATTTATTGGACACGGGGTCAAGAAACGGTGGATGTTAAGCCACTCCTCACAGCTTTCCAAAAGGAGTTTCCTCGTTTCAGGGAAGATGAACAACATGATGTTCAAGAAGCTGTTATGTGTATCATTGATATCCTTGAGAGAGCTGAACCAGTGGTGAAACAATGGTTCTATGGCAAGAAGACACAGGAAACGATTTGGCCGGGTGGGAAGTCATCGAATGAAGAAGATTTCAGTATTCATTTGATACCCTCTGAAGGTGGGGATATGGCTGAGATGTTAGATAAGAGTACGGATTGGAACACACTCGAACACTTCGAGGACACCCAAGGTAAAGTACACAATGTCGCTACGACTCGCATGATCTTTTCAAAACTTTCACAAATTCTTATGATCTCATTCGATAGGAAAAGTCACATCAAAATAATTGAAACTATTCATATTGGGGGTGCTGAGTATAATTTGATTGCTAGTGCCGTCCATGTAGGAAATCAGAATGATGGGCACTATATGAGTTTTGTGAAGCGTAGGAATAAATGGTTTTTATTAAATGATGAAAGTGTTCAAGAACACGAACTTCCAATCGAAGCCGGTCATTACTTCATGGTCTACAATCTAAAAACTCCTTCATCTGAACATTCTCCTTGATATTCACGATCGTCCTGTAAAATGTCCGTCGATTATTGGGGTGTGTTTTATCTGTCCGCCGCTTCAATGGTCTCCACCACATGGGTTCTTCGTGAGTTATATATTTACATTCCACAATTGCCCCATCTTCAAACCAGGGTTCGTCCTCGATACGATTGAATGGAATCTCACTCTCAAAGTATAACTTACCTCTTTCTTGTATATAGAGCCTCCATGATGGAGTACCAGCTTTAAATCCAGGTGTTTCTCTCGAAGGTTCCCACTTCATGAGAAAATCTACAGTATTCTTCTCTTGTGGTTTCCATTTGAACATTGTCTCGTGGGTACCAATTCTAATCGGTTCATTTACTGGTGTAAATACAAGACCATCAATTTTCTGTTTAACGGTTGGGAGGTACGTATCCATGAATATATCAAATTCTCTCATATGGTGGAACGTTTTACACGTGAGACGGTACTTATCCGCCTTCATATAAATGACTGACTTCATGAGACTCCGAGAAGCCTCGAGGCGTTCCAATAAATTCTTATTCCATACGGACTGTCCAGCGACAAGTACTGCGTCATATACCATGAGCGTTCCTTCGTACAATTCACCATCTAGGATCGTTCCGTCGTACGCATCTTTCTTCAGATTGATGGACACTTCAAACATGTTAAAGGCTCGATTTACAAATAGACATTTCTTCTTTCCTTCATACATGAGCGCAATCATCATGTGCCGCTCACCATCCGTCTTTTCACAAACCATATAGTCACCACCTTTTAGGATGGGAAAGTGTTTGCGCTCAATCGAGATGGGTTGTGGCCCGGGGAAATACTCTTTACTTCCCCACCGTGAATGGATGAAGTCTATAACATATTTGTGAAGCGGGTTGGACATATTTTAGTTTATGGGGGAAACTTTAATTAGTTTTCACACCAGCCGCGTTTAGGATATTACTGACACATTCATGTGTATATGTCATCGTCAACTTAGCTGCCGTAAATGCGTATATTCGCACACTTTGTTCTTTAAATTTTTCAAACATTTTGGGGTAAATTTTCCAATTTCCAGTCTTTTTATCCTTGATACATTTGATAACGTTCTTAGTATTCATCATCCACGCTTTAGCATGTGTATAATTCACACTATACACGTCCGTGGATATTTTCTTCGAGACATCCGTGTCAAAATGAAGTCCCATCTGCGCTACGGGCTCTTCGGAACCCGCGAGGACTTTTTCTTTGAAGAGTTTCCAATCGATACCCTCTCTAACCCCGGGGAATACGAGACACCCAACTGTATCATATGGCTCGAAGCACTGATCGAGAGTTCCATCATCCACACCGATACCAAAATCCACAAAAACGAGTCGTTCGTGTGTCTTCATATACTTCTGAACACTTTCCGCTTTTTCAAATGGATCATCATTCACAAATACAATTTGATTATTAATACCTTTTTGAAGGCATCTTATGTTAAGGCGGAGAATCGCGTGAAGTGTCTTCACATGACAAGATTTGGAGCGCGTGACAATGATAGTAGCCAAATTCATATTTTCCATTCGTACCTAAACCTTAAGCCGATCATTAAGACATCCATTGAATGGTAGATTTCCTACATGACCGAGTGTGGTATTCACATCGGCGTAAATTTTTCCGTCAGCCTGTTGCCAACGACGACAAAACGCGTAATCCTCGGAAAGGTATCTACGATTCGTCGGATCAATCATACAGTCAAAACAGGCATGATATTCATCAAAATCTCGGTTTTGGTGATCATTCTTACACCAAAGGTCTGGAAACTTCTCTTCGAGTGTCTTGAATACGGATCGCTTAATCACCATGAAACCCGTGGGACCGTCGAGGATTTCGATGAATCCATCTGTGATTGGACGATGTTGCGCACCAAAATTAATCACCAGACTCGAAGACAGCATCGACATGTCCCTCTCGTCACCCTTCTTAACCGCTTCAGCGGCTTGGTCCCACATCACCACCTTCTTTGGGTAGCATGCGACGGAAATATCGTGACCAGATTTGACAAGACGCACAACTGCCGCGGGATCAAAATCGATATCGGCATCAATAAACATGAAATATTCACAGTCGGTCTTCTGCATGAAACGACCCACGGAAACATTACGGGCGCGATGGACGAGAGATTCATTTTCGGTCGTATCTAAGTACATTTGAATACCTTCTTGTATTAAAAGGAGTTGAAGTTTTATGATGCTAGACATATACTTCTCTAGGCATAGACCACCATAGCACGGAGTTGCTAGGAAAAGCTTCGTCATATATCACGACTCACCTTTAAACTCTAAGTGCTTTTTGATGATTACTTCTATCTTGTTTAATGTCGGTACAGACACTGAACACTTCTCACACATCTCAGTTTTTGTCATATTGGGACTCATCACCATATAAATTATCGCAGAAGCTACACTATTTGGCGTTTTACTCATTAAATTTACACAATCCTCTGTGGCTCCACACAATTTTATACATTTCAGTCGCTGTTCCCGGCTCACTTCAAAGGAATTCAAGAGTCTCTGCATGACATCAAACGCCTTCGTCACGTAATTCTTTTCCGTGGCACCCGCTATAGTATCTTTGAACATTTGTGTCGTACGGCTAATATCCTTCGACTGAATTCCAAACATATCCGCAATCTCTTTCGTCGTCCTAGGGTGTTGTGCGAGTCTGCACGCGTAGAGCACACAATTGGCCTTGATCCCCAAACGCACCGCCCCTCGGGTGAGCTTTCCATCATTGAATTTCCTGTAAAACATCTTCGCATCCTTGAGTACAGAGTCTGGTAAAGTGTGACACGCCTCATCAATATCCTTGTATGCGTGGAAGAGTGACCGATCTTTGTGGTTCATGGACATGTGGAAATTAATCTTTGCCATGCGTTTATTTTCATATGTAGAATGCCGTTGTGTAGAAATGACGGTTCCTTTACCCCAATTCTGGGAGAATAGATCCGGACTCGCGTTTGGGTTTCCACATCGAGATGGATCATTCACTTTACCGTCGTCTGTCACACCACTCGTCCATTCCGCCGTATCATCCACAAAATATGAATCCACGAGACCACATTCTGAACACGTGGGTAATCCTTCCCGGGTGATAAGCTTGACGCCTGAGCATTCACGACATATATTTATATTCACTGACTTTTCTTCATTTTCTTTAGGTATTAGGATGTCTAGTTGAGACCATATAGTTGCCAGCATTGTTTTGAATGATACACTCTTTTTTTAGATTTTCATAAAACGCATTAATCACTTAGGCGTCTAACCCGGGTTTCGATAAGATCTATGGTCTCCTTGAAGCTGCGAGCACCCACCGAGGAAGGTTCCCAATCCGTCCATGCCTTATCAATCGATTTGTGATCCGGGGGCGGAGAGACACTACCATCTGTATCGGAAACGACAAAGTCGGCCATCTCTGATTCAGTATCATTGTCGTATAAGTCACTATCCGTGTCTTCGATATCAATTTCCGAGTAAAATGCGAACATGTCCGTACCGATCGCCTTCATTTCGAGATCTTCGAACGTGGTTCCAGTTGGATAGTGTTCTATGATACTCTCGTATGGTGCGGGAGAGAGCTCACACTCTCGGTCTATTTCATAGACACACGCCGTCTTGTAAAAAAGTTCAGTGGGGTTGAGATATCTCAGGCCGAGGGTACGACCGGTATTCATACCGACTATCCCGTACATTTCGTCTTCTAAACCATCCTCATTGACAAAAACTTTGACGATATCATTTTCATTTATTTCTTTTGGCACGATCATGCTTAGAGTTTTCAACCAAAAAAATATAAGGGATAATATCACAGATGAAAGTTACTATTTATTCGAAGGAGGGATGTCAGTATTGCGACCACGCGAAGACTCTGTGTGAATCAGAAGGTCTCGACCACGAAAAGGTACTTGTGGACAAAGAAGAACTCAAGAAGTTATGTGGTGACAACGTAACAGCCTACCCTCAAATATCTATCGATGGACGTCACATCGGAACGTACTTTGATTTTCAAGATTACATGGAGAATGACTACGAACCAATTCTCGCCCCCACCCTAAACAGATTCACCGTCTTCCCCCTGAAGTATCCAGATCTCTGGGAACTCTATAAGAAGGCTCAAATGTCCAATTGGACTGCTGAGGAGGTGGATCTGTCTAAGGACATAGAGGACTGGAAAACACTCAATGATAACGAACAGAAGTTCATAAAGTATATCCTGGCGTTTTTTGCTGGATCCGATGGAATTGTTTTTGAAAATATTAACAATAACTTTGCTGATGAAGTGCAGATATCCGAGGCTCGTTCATTTTATGCCTACCAGTCCCATAATGAAATGGTGCACGGTGAGACCTACTCTAAACTTATCGATAAATATATCAAAGATCCTACCGAAAAGAAACAACTCTTCGAGGCTATTCAAACTGTACCGTGTATCGAACAGAAGGCCAATTGGGCCCTGAAATGGTTTGACACCAAATCCAAAACTTTTGCGGAACGTCTTTTCGCCTTCGCATGTGTCGAAGGTATCTTCTTTTCTGGAAGTTTTTGTGCCATCTATTGGCTAAAGAAAAGAGGACTCATGCCCGGTCTCTGTTTTAGTAATGAGCTCATCTCACGAGACGAAGGACTTCACCAAGAGTTTGCAGTTGAACTGTTCAAGTTGCTTCGCAACAAACCTTCGACTGAAACGATCCATACAATCATAAAAGAGGCTGTGGAAATTGAAAAGAATTTCATCTTGGATGCTCTCCCATGTAACCTCATCGGTATGAACTCCGAGAAGATGTCCGAATATATTGAGTACGTATCAGATCGTCTCCTAAAACAAATAGGACAACCCCCAATTTGGAACTCCAAAAACCCCTTCGACTTCATGGAGAATATCAGTCTCGACGGGAAGACGAACTTTTTCGAAAAGAGAGTCGGAGACTATGGAAAGATGGATGATACCACAGATGAAATCGGATTCGATGAAGAATTTTGAACATTTTACAACCAATTGAGAAGAACTGTTTGTAGAATACAAATAATTAATTGAAAAGAATACCGTTAGATTCGACAGACATTGGGGCAAGGTTACGACCACTATCAGTCAATTCAACCTGACCCTCGGCGAATCCCGGCTTCGCATCCGGAGCCTCAACCATAGGTGTTGGAGGTTCTATGACAACCTTTTCACCTTTAACGACAACTTTCTTCTCGCCACATCCACACCCCTTCTTCGCGACCCGGTCCTTGCGGAGGTTCATCATACCCCACACGACGAGAACGAACACTACAGTGTGTACGAGGAGACCCATGGTAGAGGGGCACCCCGTGGGGGTGGCTATCCTGGGACCCAGGACTCGCCTGACGAGACGGAATGTCTCGGGGTTGGCGACAATGAAAAATGTCAAACCAGAAATCAGGGAAATGATAAGCTTTTCCTCCTGCTTCTTACCGTTACAGCCACAACCACAATCTTTAAACAGACCCATATTCACTTTTGATATATGTCAAGAAAAAAACTTACTTAAAGTCGAGCGACATACTATAGATATAACCAACCAACAATGTCGCTCACTATCCAACGCTCATCTGATTTCTCTGCCAAGTCTGTGCAATTTTCAAAACTTCGTAAAAACAAAAATGGCGGCAAAGCCGTCTATCTGAATGCCGGCGACAACAAGAAAATCTACGTCCAATTCCCGTTCATGCGCTCGCCATATGGGCTGAGTGCCTTCACCGATGAAGGTACCGGACGCACGTCATACTCCCTCGATTTATCCTTCGATCCTGATAATACCGAAGCGATGGAACTCCATGACAAACTCAAAGAGCTCGATGATATCATCGTGAATACGGTTGCCGCCAACTCTAAGGAGTGGCTCGGTAAGGAATTCAACGTTGCCGTTCTCAAAGAGGCCCTTTACAAGCCTATGATTCGCCCCGGCAAGGAACAGTATCCCTCTACCATCAAGCTCAAGGTTCTCACCAAGCCCGATGGGACTTTTGTCCCCGAGGCATATTCGATGCAGAAGCAACCTGTCACCCTCGACACTATCGAGAAGGGACAGAAGTGTATGGCCATCATTGATCTCAATCAAATTTGGTTCATCGATAACAAGTTCGGTGTGACCATCCGCCTCCAACAGACTCTGATCGAGCATTCTGCCAAGCTTCCCTCGTTCGCCTTCCAGGGAGTCGATCTCCCTACTGATGACGTTGATGACGATGTCGAAGAAGAAGAGGACGAAGTTGATGATCAGTAATTCCCAAGTCCTACGGACTTGATTTATTTCCCTATTCGTAAGATGAAACAATCTTCTTACGAATATAATAATGAACGCTCAGGTGAAGAAACTTCTTAGAGGTAAGAAAGCATGTTCCCCTTCGACACATCTCCGTCTGAAAAATGGTAGCACGGGAGTCGAAAAAATAGGTGAAGGTCAGTACGGGAAAGTGTATCGTGGGTGTGTAGATGAGGGGTGTGAAAAGTACATCGTCTATAAAGAAGTCAGAATACCTTCACTGAGTGAAAAGACGAATAATGTACCGTTAAAAATTTTCAAAAATATCTTCGATGAAATGAATCTAAAGATGGAATTTACCATCGCGAAAAAGTTGGAAGGTTTTGGGGTTCCCAAGATGTACCTCTACAAATCGTGTGATGGTAAGGACATTCTCTACTCCGAGTACGTGAATGGTAAAGAGTTGGGTGAGTGGATGTGGAACAAACCTACACTCAGTGCGATCAAATCAGTCATGACACAGGTAATATATAACCTCTACCGTATTCAACAGAAGTATCCAGGGTTCCGTCATCACGATATCCACATTGGAAACATTTTGGTGCGTCCAGTGCCCACAAAGGATATGAAA
>Ga0222709_1000236_pt1 | contig 16394 bp, 25 predicted proteins | sample AntAcemetage1692_FD_179822 | JGI IMG/M metagenome (GOLD analysis project Ga0222709, IMG submission 179822) | Saline water microbial communities from Ace Lake, Antarctica - #1692 | ecosystem: Environmental > Aquatic > Non-marine Saline and Alkaline > Saline | place: Antarctica: Ace Lake...
GGTCACAACTAATTGGATTTCGGCGCTTTGACACCCACTCAATTGCTCTAAACGCCCTTTGGTCCCGAAAAATAAATTGAAATAATCGATTTTAACTGATTTATGGGGACAGAATTTTCAAGTTGGGTTAAGTTAAAACTATCTATACGCCTCAAAGCAATATGCAAAATTTCCAGTAAGAGATATCACCTTTCCTTTTTTCCCATTTTCACCAGGTATGGTATATATCGCTGTATCCCTAAATCGATCACCTCTCTGACCTAAGTTATCGGTGTCTATCCTCCACACTGTCTTTCCAGATCGGATATCCACTGCATGAAGCCTGCCTGTAGCTCCACCATTGAAGTAAACCACCCCATTCATAAAGCTCATAAAGCTACTCGTACCCGAGCCTGGAATTTTCCAAAGTTGCCTACCTGAAGTAGGGTCAAAGGCATAGACAAACTGATCCTCATTGTTTACAATCAACTTCCCCTCTTCAATGAGCATATTAGAAAAGAAAATCTCTCCAGTAAACTGCTTTTTCCAGTACTGTTCTCCAGTGCGGATATCATGACTGGCCAGCTCAAACCCTACCGGCAGATAGACTCTGCCCTCATGTACCACAGGTGGATTGAGTAATACTCCGTTGAAGCTTTTTTCTGCATTGATAATAGTCTTCTCATAGACCCATTCTTCATTGACTTTGTCCCAAAGTCCAAGGTAAGACTGCCAGAAAAACTCAAAAAAGGGCTCCTGCCAGACTACCACCAGATGCTCTCGCCCGTCCAGCTCCACCGGAACTGCCGCAGTCACATCCCCTATTCTATTACCCGTAAAGAAGTAATCCATTGTGAAGTCAGGTGCCAAATACTCCTCGATAACTCCAGACTGGATATCGCCTTTGAAAACTATCGACTGCACTACGCTATCAGGGAATGCATCTGATGGACCGAAAATGTAAAAATCCGTATCCTTACCATAAACAAAAGCTTGAAAAGACCTACCTAGTCGCTTTTTCCAATGAGTTTGTCCAGTTTCTAAATTTATTGAATAAAGCCTACTTCCATTACCATAGAACAAAAGATTATTGAACTGATGATTCCTATAAATAAGAATATCTTCAGTTGCTTTCACAAAACGATCATCCCATTCCCAAATCGTTTTACCGTCTTCTGGGTCTATTCTAGTCAACATTTTTCCCGAAGGCCCATTTGTCATGGGAATTATTGGATTATCTTCGAAATAGATCGGAAATTGAAAAAAACCATTAGACTCAGGCGTTCCCTCATGAAGATTCTTTTTCCATAAATAAGGAAGGGAAATAATTTCCCCTTCCCCATTGGTTTGTAGCTTAGGATTTTCCTCTCGGAAGCAGGAGCTTCCAAGCAGTAAAATGATCAGTATACATAGGATATTAACTGATTTCATTACCTACGAGGTGTATTAAAGATATCAGACCTGTTACCGAAGACTAAATCAAACTCCGCTTTGATAGCATCATTCGGCAGACCATTTAGCCTGGCGTTAGACATATTGAGGACTTCGATGTGATTGGCACCGTTGATAAAGTAGCGGTTGGACGCCGGCAGCGAGATTCTATCCTGACTATAGCTCGGGATAAAGCCATCGGAGGGGTGATTAACTGTCATAATTTCCGTCTTTATTGATTATCACCTATACGCCTCAAAGCAATATGCAAAATTTCCAGTAAGAGATATCACCTTTCCCGTTTTCCCCAGGGATCGTGTATATCGCTGTATCCATAAAGATCTCTTCCCGATTACTACCGATCTTCTGCGGATCTATCTTCCAAACTGTCTTTCCAGATCGGATATCCACGGCATGCAGCTTACTAGGAGCGCCACCATTGAAGTACACTACTCCATTCATATAGCTCATCTTACTGCTCGTACCCGAGCCGGGAGTTTTCCACAGTTGCCGACCTGAAGTAGGATTAAAGGCATAAACAAACTGGTCCTCATTGTTTGCGATCAGCATTCCCTCCTCGATCAGAAAATTGGAAAGGAAAATCTCCCCTTATATTAGTGGTACATATAGCTAATATTAGCCAAAACCATTAATAGAAGTTTTCGGAAATCAGCTATATACTTGATAGGCATCTCTTTTAATGATTTTTTCCAAAAAAAACTATCATTTTAATGTTCTGCTCCTATTAAATTCGTAGTAGAACCGTCCGGGTTCTACTACGAATTTAATGGAAAAGCTATATTTAAAAAAAAGACGTTTACAGAGAATTTCTTCAGAATACTGGTCAATTTGGAGAATGGCTGGAGTGTTCAATCGGGTGGATCAGACTTGGGGAAAGCAGAGGTTTTCCTTGATGTCCGTTGCCTTTTAAATGAACTTTAATTTTTCACGTATTATAACAGCTTTCCCCATTTTTTCGTTTTTTTTTGAAAGATTAGTTAGTTTATTCAAAGCAGAATTAGGGCCACATGAAATAAACTTGGTGGAAGTGTCTAAATCGAGATTAAATCCTTTGAGAAAATTTCCTGTGGTCTTTCAAAATAAATGGCCAACATATGAAAAATGCTACCCAAATACTTTTTGCTGCCCTTCTTGCTTTTTCTTTTTCCTGTACTAAAGAAAAAAATGATTCCCAGGAAATCCCTTCAGAATCTGGTGGTGTTAAATAAGTAATGCTAGATGTTTATTGTAGTGACAAATAAAGTATTTGATAGCTCCGATATGATTGTCTAGTTTCTTGGAAAAAGATAACGTTTTTCTGACCAGCCTGCTGCACCTCTGTCTCAATGTATTATTGAAACGTTCTATATGATTGGTATACCCTTTTTCTTTTCCTGATGCCCTATGCTTTTCACTGTCCAACACGTGGTACCCATTCCAAAAGTCAGTGAAAAACACCGCATTTGTTTTGAACAATTCAGGGATTTGGTCAAAAAGTTTTCGTGCGTCCTGTTGTCCCCTACCTCCTACATGACAGGCAATTATCTGGCGGTTAGCCGTATTCATTACCAACCAGATCCATTGTTTATTTCCCTTGTTCTGTACGAAGCTCCACATCTCATCGGCCTCAAAACGATACAACTCATACACTATGCCCGCTTTTGTTTCGTACAACTCCTCCATCAACGGGTCCCGGATTGGACTAAACGACTCAAAACAATCCGCTAATCCAGGGTCAAATGCTTCAATATCCGTCCATGGATCGTAACACTCAAACGGAGAAGTGTTTTTTTTAGCGAACTGATCTCGTAAATATAGGTGTCAAATTTATCTTCTAAGTGCGCCTGCATCGCTGCTTGGTCAGGTAAATCCGCACATAAATCATCCGGGCAGGCCGCATACAATTTACTGATATAGCCTTGTAGCCAAACCTGAGAGACTTCCAGTGCGCGGGCTATTCCCGCCAAGGATATTCTCTCCAATAATAGCTTAGCTACCAAGGCTTTCTGCTGCTGGGTAATCACCTTTTTTTCAGCATGAAGAACAAACTGACGACCGCATTTTTTGCATAAGTGGTGCTGCTTTCCGTTGTGTATGTGACCATTCAATTTGATAGAATCACTTTGGCAGCTAGGACATACAATCATAAGAAAGTGCTGATTTTAAACGCTTATCCCTTTTTATTTCTTTGCTAAGTTAACTTAAATTGCTCAACAGCATTACATGGTTTACACTACCCAGAATCTTATCGAAAATCGTTGCCATCACAGAAATAAACTAACAAATTCTCAGCCTTCTTATCAGAGGGTATGAGGAAAATCTTTACCTGAAGCGGTTTTGCAAGCTCTTGACAATCAAATGAAATATTAAACTAAAAAAAATAAATTTTCCAAAAAAAATAGTTAAAATAATTCTCGCTTCTCTTGTATTTATAGAAGGAGGGGGGTATATTAAAAACGAAAGATCAAGCTAGGCGCCGATGTCTGGATTTTTAGGGTGTTTTTTTTCTCCGCCCTGCGAGTGCGTAAGGGGATTCGTTTTAGAATGAATAATATTATGAAAAAGAAAATTCTAGTAACATCGTTGTCTGTTTTGACAGTCGCATTTTTGTGCGTTTTCGCAATAGCGCCTATCGCCCAAGCTCAATCCTCTGAAGGACAATGGAGCGGAGACCAATTTTGTGAAAGACCTGGCGGATTTAATTGCTTACCTGTGATAGTGGTAGAGCCAGACCAATGATGCTTTGATTTTCAGTGGGTGCTGTTTGGAAGTTTTTCTGACAGCACCCCTGTTATTTAAATTATAATATGCATGAATAATACGAAATCGAGCATGATCCAAAGAGAAAGACAGATGATGATTACAATGCGTGCGAAGATTTCATGTGTCCTTTAAAAATCAACATGTGTATCCGCTTACTTGCACGTAGCCAAATTTAAAACTGATTTGCATCCCAAAATCCCCCTTTCCCTCTTTGAGAAAGGGGAAATTCGATCCAATTTCAAATCAAGATTTCGTTTTTGACGGGAACGTGCACTTTTGAGGATACGCATAAAAATCAAAATTATCAACATATGAAATTTGCTTTTATCAGTGTATTTATCTTGGGGTTGTTTTCCTGTACAGAAAAAAAGGGGGAAGAAATACCCACTGCTTTTCGTGAAGTGTATTCCTATCAGTTGAATTTGGATCGATTTACTTCTCCAGTCGAAGATTATTACCAATATGTTAAAAATTGGAAGGGACAGGAGGCGTATGCATTCCATGTCATGGGCAAGGAGGAGATCAAGTTGTACAGTCTGGAGAATGGGGCTCTGATAGAGACAGTGTCTTATGGAGACAACCAGCCTAATTTACAATCTGGAATCCATGATTTTTATATTTTAAATGAGGACAGTATTTTTTTGAGCAGACGGCGCGCCTATAAGGTCTATCTGATCAATCAGGAGTTTGATATAGTCAAGACAATGGATTTCATGGGGGGCAACGATGAAATAGACCCCAACACGGGCTGGCCTAAGTCCATGGATACATTTATGCCAGTATGGAGCAGAAACCGTTGTTTCAGGAAGATTGGGGATCAGGTTTTTATTGCAGGCGCAGCAAATTTTGACTCTCGTTTTCCTGATGGTACCTACACCAAAACCATGCTCAATTCCTATTCTTTGAGCACAGATGAGATTTCAAATCTGCTCGGATATCCTGAAAAGATGCAAGGCAAGGCTTGGGGAGGGTTTGATATGGTTTTTTCGGATTACAACCCAGAGGAGGATTTTTTTGTGCACAGCTATGCGGCAGATGAGCGGGTTTATATCACGGATAAAGCGATGAATGTGATCCGTGATTTTAAAGCCTTTCCGAAGGGCTATAAAAATGTCCCGCCCTTAACAGTAAAAGAAGTTGAAAACAATGATGCTTATAGATCTCATTGGCAGGGTTATCAAATATTCGGGTCTATCCACTGGGATCCATACAGAAAACTGATCTATAGGATCATGGAAGAGCCCAATGTGAACTACAATAAGGATATGCTTCTAGACCCTTTAGAAAGAGCGAGAAATATGGTAGTGATGGCTTTTGATGCGAAGCAAGATTATCGAAAGGTAGCGGAGATGCGTCTGAAAAAATCAGAAAAGGGAGTTTACCTAGACAGGTGCTTTGTCAATGAAAAGGGGTTTAATATTACGTATATGGACCTTGAAAATGAGGATAAGTTGTACTTCAAGACATTTTTAGTAGAATGAAAAAGATCGTGTTTTTACTTATTTTACAGGGGTTTTTGGCTTTGTCATGCAGTGAAAGGTCATCAGGAGATGACATTACTCTAGTTTATTTGGAGTCAATACTTAAGAAACCACCCCTGATTTCCCAGCGCTACATCATTGTATCCGATTATAGTTGTTTACCCTGTAGGGAGGATATTTATCAGAAGATAGAAGACAAATCTTCTGAAGATGTCTATATCATCCTTGCGCTAAGAAATAAAGCAGTTCTTGAAGATCAATTTCATGATACCATTTTAGAAAAAAGATTGTATTTAGATTCATTAGAAATCAATAAAAAAATGGTTTTTTTTGTCAGTCAAGCCATTCGTGTTTATCATGATGGAGATGGATGGGTAAACGAACAAATCGAATGAAATTTAAATACTTAGAGCAAATTGGGTAGCATTTACCTTTGTTTCAGATAATGAGGAGGCCTTTAATACAATCGGTCATTTTGTTGACTAGTCCAAGCTCTATAAAATCCGATTGGGATTCGCTGATTCGAACTTTCTGATATTTGGGATAATATTACATAATGTCGAGACCGCTCTTTATCTCTATTCAACAAAAAAACTTCTACTTCAATCCGTTTAATTTCAAATCAACAATCTCCTAAAAAGAAGTTAATCCGAATAGTTTCCTATTCAATTAATTATACCTTAGTTTTTCTGTTTGAAATTCTAAACCAATGAAAATTTTTCGCCCTTTTTGTTTCTGCGCATTTATCCTTCTTCTTTTCTCTTGCTCTAAGGCGGAAGAGAGTTCCCAAGAAATCCCCGCAGAATCCTTCCGCAATGAAGTCGCTGCTACCGAAGTCCGAGTGGCCAATGCTGAGCGTAAAAGCTTTGATTACCTCATCAATCCAACCAGAAAACTGGAGGCTCAAAATGAAGTCAAAACAATCATCTAGCAAGATGGGTACTTGGCTGGATATGACCGTACTTGAGGGACAGTTTGTAACCAAAGCACAAGTGCTCACCCGACTCAATCCCTTAGGGGCGGAGTTTAGACTCGAAAAAGTAAAAATCGCCCTGATCAAAGCGAAGGCAGATTACGAAGTCCTCAAGATAGATTTCTATGGAGTCTTGCAGTCCAAAGATCTGGCAATTGCGCAGTCAGTAGAAAAAAGAATCAAAGTAAACAGCGGCTGGGCGTTGGCAGAAGTCGAGCTCAAAGAAGCCGAACTTAACCTGGAGCGCTGCGAAGTCAGAGCGCCCATCGGAGGCAAAATCGCCCGTGTAATCGGTACTAATCGCTGACTCCCAAGAAAGATTCAAGATTCCTCGACCCTTAATCCCGTTATTGGGAGTATCCAATATGCTTCTCTCGCTTAAATCTTCTGAACAAGCCCCAAAAATAAGGTCTAAAAAAAGAACACACCATCTAATCAGGGGATAACTAAGTTTTACCCATCCCCTATTTTCCTGTTTCCTAAGTAAATAGGCTTCTCTGAATTGGGCCTAAGCCATGATAATTTTGCTTTCATTGTTTTGATATTTAAAATTGAACTAATACTATTCAATTAGATATAAAAAATTTTGATTTCCAATTAAAAACTAAAAAAAATTATCGCTATGAGTTAGCAAGTCCCTAAAGCAGAAATCAATAGGAAAATAAAAAAACTTGATTTCGGCGAAATACGCTTCACCCATGCCTACCGTGAGGCAGGCATGGGTGAAGTAAAACCCCTTATTTCATTGAGCGCAGCGAGATCTATTTCTACTTTATATCCATCTTATTTCATTCCTGTTTTCAGCTCATCGCCAGTCGATGCTTCCACACTTCCCGCACTTGCTCAATCTCCACTTCGAAAGGCGGATAGATCGGATTGGCTGAGCAAAGGAGTAGCCGCTGTTCGGATATGATTCGGTTGTAAGCGATTTTGAAAGTTACTCCATCCTGCTCGGTGACAATGACATATCGCTCGCCGTCTTTGATCGCCAGCCAGTCGTCCATGTATTCGCAGACAATCCAAGACCCATCCGGGATCGGCAGCATGGAATCTCCATCTACCTGAAAAACCCGATGCTTCTTGTCCATTGGCAGAAAGGGCAAAGCAAATCTAGGAAGCTCTGCAATAAATTCTGGATCTGAAAAACCTGCCAGATAACTCGCTTTTACCTTCTGAGAGACTACTTCGATCAATTCTCTACCTTGATCATCTACCGTAGTGGCAAGGATTCGCAGCTTTCGTCCACGAAGAAATTGATCCGTCTCCAAGAGTTCGCGGAGCTTGTACTCTGAGTAAGAGGTCAAGTCCTCCCGAAGCAGAATATCCACCGATACGTTGAGGTAATCCGAGATTTTGACCAGTGTCTCAAGCGGAGGGTTCACATTCAATTCGTATCCTGCAAGCTTTGATCGGGAGATTCCTATTCCCGTAGACATCGTCTCTTGAGTAAGTCTTTTTTCTTTTCGGAGGAGTTTGAGATTTGTGTTTAGAAGCATAATTGGCTAAAAAGAGCTATGAAATCCAGATAGGCGAATGGACAATCGACTTATTCGCCATCTAGAATTCGATCCAATAGGATGATTTCGATTTCTGACACTTTGGATAGTGAGCGATCATTAGTAATGAATTGACTACATCCCAATTCCAATGCGATGGCAAGTTGAATCGCATTCATAGGTTTTAAGAACCCATAATTTGCTCTGAGTTTGGATGCTCGCTGTGCGATTGACTTATTGATCTCAACTAATGGAATCTGGAGATCTTCTAACAGCCTCGTAAATTTCATTATTAGATCTTGGCGATTCATTCGTTCTGGCATCACTCCAAACTCCATCAATGTGACGACACTAGTCACAAATTCATTGTTTTTGGAAGTCCCATCGAGGATCAGTTCGCTTACCTGATCCGCAAAGTGAGGATTCGACTCTATCAAATAAATAAAGGGTGATGTATCGATAAATAGCTTCATTAGTCTAAACTCGATCTTTTGACCTGAGAGAGTCCACATGATTCTGAGCATCCGAGCCACACACACCTTTGCCCGTTCCTGCAAATTGATCCAATGATTTTTTTGCAATCTGGAGCCTGTCCATTTGAGCTAAAATCTCTTTTAATACTTTTTGCAGATCATCTGACTGTAACTCCCTGATCTCTTGAATTATTTCTTGAACTTTTGACATGATATTTCTTGATAGCTATACAAATTACGCTTTTTATTTAGATGTGTTGTATTGGCAAATACAGCTGAGTGTGCCTTAAAACTCCCCTACTTGATTGCATTTCCCCATCTTCTGCTTCAGGAAACAGTTGCAAGGAATATCTCGCTGTAGGCCTATCTCGCGAAGCTTATCTTTCTTTCTTCGCCAACCTCCGTCAATCTATTTTTTTCCTTGATCAAATATAAACAAAATGATTAAATTATAGACAGTAAAATGTCAATTTAATTAACAAAAAGCAATGGAACTGAAGCGGAATATCGTACACATGGATCTAGACTCCTACTTTGTGTCGGTGGAGCGGCTGTTTGACAGCCGATTGAATGGAAAACCTATCCTTATTGGAGGTTCGGGTGACCGAGGTGTAGTGGCATCCTGCAGTTACGAGGCGCGGAAGTTTGGCGTGCATTCGGCCATGCCTATGCGGACAGCGCGACAACTTTGCCCGGAAGCGCTGATCATCCGGGGCGATTTTGAGAAGTACAGCCAAAAGTCTCATGAAGTCACCGAGATCATCCAGGAGGAAGTACCATTATTTGAGAAGTCTTCCATCGATGAGTTTTACATTGACATGACGGGAATGGATCGCTTCTTCGGCTGCTTTAAGCTGTCGCAGCAGATCAGAGCCCGTATCATCAAAGAAACCGGATTGCCGATTTCTCTCGGGCTGTCAGGGAATAAAACCGTCTCCAAAGTTGCCACCGGTGAAGCAAAACCGAATAATGCCAAGCAGATTCTACAGGGCGAAGAGAAACCTTTCCTCGCTCCCCTATCCGTGCGCAAAATCCCAATGATCGGGGAAAAGACTTCTCAGACACTCTATAATATGGGCGTGAAAAAAGTATTCACACTCCAGCAAATGCCAGCCGAACTCCTGCAGGCCACTTTCGGGAAAAATGGTACGATGATCTGGGAAAAAGCAAATGGCATCGATTTTAGCCCCGTGACTCCCTACTCGGAAGCGAAGTCGATCTCTACAGAAAACACTTTTGAGCAAGATACCATCGACGTGCGTATGCTGGAGGCGACGCTGGTAGCGATGACGGAGCAACTTACCGGCAAGCTGCGCCAAAATAGCCAACTCTCTGCCTGTGTGAGTGTGAAGATTCGCTATTCGGATTTTGACACCCATACGAGTCAGCATCGCATTCCCTATACTTCGGCGGATCACACGCTGATTCCGCTGGTGAAGGAGCTCTTTCGCAAGCTCTACAACCGCCGGATGCTGATCCGACTGATCGGAGTGCGCTTCAGCAGCCTAGTCTATGGCAACTATCAGATCAAACTCTTCGAAGACACGCAGGAGCAGATCAACCTCTATCAAGCGCTGGACAAAATCAATGGGAAATTCGGGGAAAAAAGCATCTGCAGAGCCGTAGGCATGGGCGTGGGGAGAAGACGGTTTAATCCTTTTAATGGGGTGGTGACTTGAGGAATTTAAAAATGAGTAATTAGTGATATGTGATATGTGACCTTAAAAAATACGCCGCATTATTATTCAGATTTGGATCAGGTTATTAGCACTGAAAAATCAAGAATAATACAGAAAATCAATATTTAGATGTCCTTACTCTATCAAGTTAATTTCGGTTTTGTGCGAGTCTTCGATATGATAATCTTTCTGATCAGACATTTTAAATGAGATCAAAAGCGTTCCCATTAGCGCAAGCCAAGCGAAAAGGAAAAATGAGAGAATTATCTTATTACTGGTTTTCATGTGTGTATAATTTGATTTTTAAAGACCAAATGGAATCTCGCATGGATGATAATCATCCCAGTTTGGGGCTTTTTAGTCATGCTTGATTTCATGATCATTGGATTTAATGGATTGAATAAGTAAAGCGAGATCTTCGGAGTTGAGTTGGAGCACCTTGACCTTATGCAAAAGCTCCGGCAAGTCCTGAGTAAAAAAAGCCTGCTTTTGAATCTTAAGGAGACTTCTTTTTGCACTTACCGCTACGAAAAACCCTATTCCACGCTTATTTTCGAGGATTCCCTCCTCCTCCATCAGGCTGTAGCTTCGCATCACCGTATTCCGGTTGACTTCGAGGTCTACAGCCAGCTCCCGGACAGAAGGGACTTTTTCGCCAGGCAGAATTTTATCCTGCATGATTTGATAGGCAAGCCAGTCGCGAATTTGAAGGAAGATGTTTTTATTTTCGCTGAAATCCATCTTACGCTTCTTTTTCAGTTAATCTGTAATAGCTAACTACATAGGAAAGGAATATGGCAATCCAGAACAAAGCTATTATAACCAATAATAAAAGAGGGATACCAGGAAAAATCTCCGGTTTATCAAAATTGAGGACTTCAAATTTCATTTGCTCGCCAAGATTAATCGAATCGAGCTGCAGAATCCAGGAAAGCCCTAGAAAACTCAGCGCCATCAATCCAGAAAATAGCAGAACACTAAGCGGCATCAAAACGAAATTTAGCTTACCGAAAATTATCCCTCCCAAAAACATCAGAGAAGGAATCAACAGGAAAATGCCCCATAAAATCCAATAGACAATTGTCGGCTGTTCCGAGGGTAAGCTAAAAAGCTGAAAAAACTGAACAGCTTCTGGAAAATCAATTGCTTTGTTTTCAAATAAAAGAAGAATTGAAAGCTTAACAATCCCTACCGACAACACCGAAGCCAGCCAAAATAATATCGGATAAATCATCAAAGGCAGTAAAAACCGACCTAAAAACTGAACAAGATATTTCTCGAGATGAGAAGCTGGTAAAAGGAGGTATTGCCGCGCGGCCTTCTTCTCCCTCAGATCCAAAAAGCTTTGCCCCGTAGCGAAAATGGCTAAAATGAAAATCCCTACAAAAAATATCCCTTGATAATTACCAGCTTCCCAAGCTATATTCTTACCGTCAGATATAATATACTTTGATAAAAGAGCCGTCGTCTGATAATTGGAATAGAAAATATATAGAAAAAAGAAGATCAATGATAAAAACACGTTTAATCCAACTGCTAAATACAATTTCCATCGATTCATCCATTCATAGCGGATCAGATTTGAGATGTTTGTCCCATTGATTTGTAGTGAATTGCTCATGATGTGGATTGATTTTGGTTTAAAAAGGTCTGAACCGAAATTGCTCCAGAGATGACTGCGTTGAAGAGCAGTTCCAAATTCACTTGAGATTGATTTTGGTTCTCCTGACGAGTCTGGATAAAGTGGAGACCGACACCACCCTTTTCACTATAAATAGCTGTTTCAGGCATTTCCACTGAATAACCAAAATTCAGTTGATCGCTCAAGGCTAAGAGATCTTCGTCTAGTTTGACTTTTCCATCTCCCAAAATCACCACCCGATCGATTAGATTTTCTACATCCTTGACCAAATGAGTAGCGATGATCAGGGTCTGCTGATCTCCTAGATTTGCAGCAGCAGCCTTCCGAAACGTTGACTTGGAAGGGATATCCAAGCCATTGGTAGGTTCGTCGAAAAGCAAAAACTTACAATTCGTACTCAAGCCAAAAGCTAGAACCACTTTCTTCTGCTGTCCAAAGGAAAAATCGCCAAGCTTCGCGTTTTCTTCAATCTCAAACTCTTTTAAAAGCGTTTCAAACCGAACAAAATCAAATTGAGGATAGAAAGGAGCCATCATTTTCGTATAGTCAGACACTTTCAAATGAATCGGAATAGCTAGCTCATCCGGTATTAAAAAAATGTCTTTTAAAAAGTCTGGTTGTCGGTCTCTAGGATTTTGAAGACCTACCTTCACTTCCCCATTTTTTGGAAAAATCAATCCGGAAAGGAGCCGAAGAAAAGTAGATTTCCCTGCACCATTTTTTCCTAAGAGTCCAATAATCGACCCATCGGAACATTCCCAATTTAGCTCATGAAAGAGCGAATCCTTTTTGGGGTATGAAAAACTGAGATTTTGGATTGAGATCATATTGACTGTTTTACTGTCATAGTATATTATGACACTAATCTAAGTTCTTATTTTTGAATTCAAATTAATTGAGCAAAATTTTTCTGGAAAACTTAAATTCCCAAATAAATCCATCCCTCCTCTTCAGCTCTGAGCGTCTTGGCTTTCGCCTTTGGAAGGAAAAAGATCTTCCCGCGTTGTCCGCTATGAATGCGGATAACAAAACCATGCGTTATTTCGAAAAGCCTCTTTCAGTCGAAGAATCTCAAGCCATGATGGATCGAATGCATAAAATGTACGAAGATAAAAGCTACTGCTACTTTGCTGTCGAACTCTTAAAAACAGGCAAATTCATCGGAATGATTGGACTGGGGAGGAAGGCTTTCGAGGCCGATTTCACACCTTGCGTGGATATCGGTTGGCGACTGGACAAGCGATATTGGAACCAGGGCTACGCGTCAGAAGGAGCAAAACGTTGTCTGGTGTTTGTCAGTGGATCAGGAATAGATGAAGTCCTTTCCATGGCTTCAATTGGAAATGAAGCTTCTACTCAGGTCATGAAAAAAATAGGGATGAGCTATTGGAAGGATTTTGAGCATCCGGATTTGGCACATAAACCAGATATATCAACGCTCCATCTATATCGAATTTCCTTATGAACGAACTTTGACTAGAAATCACACACTCAAATGCATGTACCCTTATAGATCGACATAGCATTAAACAGTGAGTTCTGAATCAGGAATTACTTACCCCCGAAAAATCATGCTTTATGCCCAAAATTCAAATCGGAATAATTGAGTAGTCATTGTCAATTGATTTGCTGTTCTCAGCAAAAAGCCTTGCGTCCATTGTGTTTAAAAGTTTTCAAAAAAAAGTGCCGTCCCCTCTCGGAGACGACACATCTAACCATCCAACTCTAATTTTTTTATTATGCCAAAAATAAAGAAGCAATTCCCAATACTTGGCTGTCAGTTAACGGCTCATCCTATGCTTCGGATACTGCACCTGCATCAATACTAGTCAAGCTTACCACATTCACTCCAGCATGAGATACATTCTCTTCCCCGGTATAGATTCCCTGAGTTGATGCAGGTAGTGTACCGCGTGAACCATTTGTTATCCAACCTTTTACTGTTTCCAATCCTTTTTTGGTACGGAGTCTTCTTACCATCGATGCGTGTCTTGCCTCGACTGAGTGGGTAATGCAAGTGTGTACCACATAGTAAGCTGCTTTTTGATTTTTTACTGCTGCAATTGCAGACATACATAAAGATCAATCTCCAAATTAGCAATAGCCATACTTCCCAATACAGCTTTGAAAAATTCCCGGTGGGCGCTCTCGTGCTTTTCCAAATCTCCCATGATCGTATTTTCTTCTGCATTGGCGTTTGCAAAATATCCTCCTGCAACAACAGCCCCATAGAAAGCCGCTTCCAGTTGTTCCAGCGCATAGGTATAATTGAAAATTCCAGTATTGCCAGAACCGAAACTCACTCCACCGATCATCATTGGTGACATCATATCATCCTCATCATAGCAGCCTACCAACAACGGGCCAGCTGCTGCAACTGATAAGGTTCCTTTTCTCAAAACTCCCTACGCTTGGCATTTTTGACCAAACCGGCAGGTTTAATTAGCTCATTTTTTATTTTGATTGGTTTTTAAATACTACATCGGATAAAGATTCATGCACTCGAGATCTTTCTGAGAATGACCTGTTGTGATTTGTCTTGAATTACGAAGTGACTTAAAGCTTTGGATTGGGTAGCTTTTAAAAAATTCCAAAAAAATGAGAAATGCTATCCGTTTCATATAAGCAGTTAATTCAAAGCGGATTTGGCAGAAAATTTTTTTTTGGGAAAAATTCATAATTGTTCAATCTTTAAACAGAATTGCATCCGCCGCTGATTACCGTCTATTTGTTTCAGAAAAGGCTTACTTTCCGCCAAATATATTTTTACTATGAAATTTCTAAGCATCACACTTTCTCTGATCTTTATTCAGACTATCACATTTGCCCAACAAAGCCCCACCACCCGCGAGATGAATCGAATCAATTGGATGGAATTTGCTGATTTCGTTCCTGAGAAAATCAATACGGTCCTCCTGCCAACAGGAACGCTTGAGCCGCACGGCGTAATCAACAATGGCGCCGATAATACCGCTCCAACTGCCATGGCAAAGGCCATTGCCACCGAACTTAATGCGATGATTGCTCCAACTTTGAATTATGGTATCACCGGAAGTATGGCGGCTTTCCCAGGAGCTTTTCAGATTACCGAGGAAGCTTACGCACCATTTATTAGAGATATTTTGAAGGGCCTTGTAAAAAATGGATTCAAGAATATTATCATTCTAAATGGTCATGGAGGCGGACAAACTGCCGTCCTACAAAAAATAGCGGGTGAAGTTGCCAATGAGCTAGGCATCCGCACTCTAGTGATCAATTGGTGGTCTTATGCGTCGGATGTGACGATGGAGGTTTTCAAAGAAGACGGTGGACATGCCGGACTGAATGAGACCGCGTACATTCAGGCGATTGATCCGACTTTGGTACACCAGGAAAAATACAATGCTGATCTAGCCACTGCCTATCCTAAAACCGGAACTTGGTCGGCCGTACCTTTCCCTTCCTCTATTGGTTTGTATCAAGAAGGACAAGGCTATCCAAATTTTGACGAGGCTCAAGCCAAGGAATATTTCCAAAAGGTGAATGCAAAAGTGGCCGGACTGATTAAAGAGACGATCCGGAAGTGGGATTTAGCAGGGCTATGATTTATAAATTACGATTTGCGATTTACGAGATCTTGAGAACCTCTCCCATTATTTATAAAATTTACTGCTTCGATGGCTTTTCTATCCAACCAAAACTTTCAGAACAAAGATTTCAACAAAGAGCTATTGGAGAAGGGCGAGTTCGAAGGTTGCCATTTCAGCCAGTGCAATTTCTCTGGACTGGATTTAAGTGGTTTTAGCTTCGAAAACTGCTCGTTTACCAGTTGTGATCTCAGCAATGTGAAGGTATTCAAAGTAGGTTTTCAGCAAGTCGCTTTCAAGGATTGTAAAATTCTGGGTGTTCATTTTCATACCTGCAATCCATTTTTATTGGAATTTAGCTTCGAAAAGTGCCAACTTGATTATTGCAGTTTTTTTAATCTGAGGATGAGGAAAACCAAGTTTGAGGGCTGTAGAATGCGTGAGGCGAGCTTTACTCAATCCGACGTGAGTGGTGGGAGTTTTAGAGATTCTGACCTCAGCGGAGTGATTTTTGACCGAACTATTCTGGAAAAAACTGATTTCCGAAATGCTCAAAACTTTTCTATCGATCCCGAACTCAACCGGATCAAAGGTGCATTTTTCGATCTTGTCGGCTTGCCTGGGCTGCTTGGGAAGTATGGGATTAAGGTGGTATGACCGATGTGGGATGTTGGATGACCGGTGTTGGATGACCGATGTGGGATGACAGATGTGGGATAACCGGTGTTGAGTGTTAGATGACCGATGTTGGGTTGTCGATACTTCATTGTTCAAAATTCGACATTCCCCATTCGATATTTTTATACCTTTAACCCAACTTGAAAATTCTGTCCCCATAAATCAGTTAAAATCGATTATTTCAATTTATTTTTCGGGACCAAAGGGCGTTTAGAGCAATTGAGTGGGTGTCA
>Ga0222709_1000242_pt1 | contig 16051 bp, 16 predicted proteins | sample AntAcemetage1692_FD_179822 | JGI IMG/M metagenome (GOLD analysis project Ga0222709, IMG submission 179822) | Saline water microbial communities from Ace Lake, Antarctica - #1692 | ecosystem: Environmental > Aquatic > Non-marine Saline and Alkaline > Saline | place: Antarctica: Ace Lake...
AATTTAGATGATATATACTACCGTCTGTATTGAGTATAAGTTCTGATGGCGCTATGGGCATATTAAAAAGTCATGGCAATTACTGAAATCTCTACATTTACATACTTAGGCAAGTTTGCAACCTCAACAGTCTCACGTGCTGGTGCTGTTTCTTCTTTGAAATAACTACCGTAAACAGCATTTACACGAGCAAAGTTTTCCATGCTACTCAAGAAAATTGTTGTCTTTATAACATGCTCAAAGTTCATGTTTGCCTGCGCGAGTAGGTTTTTAAGATGCCTCATTACAAGATGTGTTTCTTCTTCTAGATCATTTATGTTGAGCGCGCCGGTTTTTGGGTCTATCGCTATCTGACCGCTCGTGTATAACGTCTTTTGATGTGGTAGGTCTACGAGAACTCCTTGGTTATAAGGACCTATTGGGCTGGGCGCCTGATTTGTGTAAATTATCTTTTTCATGTCTCAAATGTAAGGTTCAGTTGCGGTTTTAGAAAAGTTTTTTGCGTAAAAGGTAGAGTCCAAACGTGCATAGTAAAAACGATAGCAAAAGTATAAAACCTACAGTGTGCTGGCCATAAAGTAATTTTCCCGTAGCAAACAGCAAACTATAAACCCCGCAAACTCCCATAAAAAAACCAATGATTTTTGCAGGGAAATTATGAAACTTAGATTCTTTACCGAAAATCGTTTCATTAAAGGTGTTTAAGGTCTCTGTACTAGACGGTTTTGTGAAATACGTAACAAGTAGCCATGCGATACTAGTAACTAAAACATTAAGGCACATTTTCTTGTAGTTTGCTAATGTGCCGAATAGCCCAAACTCATAACGTGTATCTACAAATAGGGTAATAGCAATGATAAAGGAAACTGCCATAGCGGTGATTTCGCTCCACGGGTTTATGCGGTGCCAGAACCATCTAAGTATAAAAAGCAGTCCAGAACCTGCACCTATTTGTATCACGAGGTCGAATGCGTCTTTTGCTTGTTCTAAAACCAATGCAAGCAAACCAGCAAGTACCATCATAATAATCATGGATATGCGACCTACGGCAACTTTGTTTTGCTCAGTTGCTTCTTTGTTTATGAAACGGGTGTAAAAGTCATTTACAATATAACTAGAACCCCAATTTAAGTGAGTAGAAATGGTGCTCATAAATGCGGCCACAAGCGAGGTGACGACTAAACCTAGCAGTCCAGCAGGTAAAAAGGTAAGCATCGCAGGATAACTCAAGTCGTCTTTTACAAACCTTGGGTCTAGATTGGGAAATGCTTGCGCGAGTGCATTTACGTCAGGATAGATAATAAGCGAAGCAAGTGCTATAATAATCCATGGCCATGGTCGCAGAGCATAATGAGCAAGATTAAAAAATAGGACAGCCCAAGCGGCGTTTTTTTCGTCTTTAGCGGCAAGCATGCGCTGTGCAACATAACCACCACCACCGGGTTCTGCACCAGGATACCAAGTGCTCCACCATTGTACTGCGAGCGGTATGAGAAAAATACCCATAACAAGATCTGTATTTGAAAAATCTGGAAGTAAACGGAGTTTGGAAGCAACGTTAGGGTGGCTTATTAAATTTGCCATACCATTTATTTGCGGTAAGTTTACAATGTAGTATGTCGCCCATATAGAACCTACCATGGCAACTATGAATTGCACAAAATCGGTAATAAGCACACTTTTTAAACCACCTAAAAGACTGTATGCTAGTGTTACGACACTCGCGATAATGAGTGATTTTGCTGCGCTGAAATCAAACATGACATGTCCTATCTTTATGGCAGCGAGACAAACGGTACCCATGATAATAACGTTAAAGACAACACCTAAATAAAGGGCTCTGAAACCTCGCAGGAAAGCGGCGCTTTTGCCGTCATAACGCAACTCGTAAAACTCTAGGTCGGTAGTGATGCCACTGCGGCGCCATAATTTTGCGTAAAAGAAAACGGTAACCATGCCTGTAAGTAAAAAGGCCCACCATTCCCAGTTTCCGGAAACGCCGTTTTTTCTCACAATGTCAGCGACAAGGTTGGGGGTGTCTGCTGCAAACGTAGTCGCGACCATAGAAACACCTAGTAACCACCAGGGCATATTGCGGCTGGAGAGAAAAAATGAGGAACTATCTTTTGAACTGCTTTTTGAGACAATAATACCTATGGCTAAGGAGACTACCAGAAAGGCGATGATGATTATAAAATCAACAATTTCTAATTTCATGCAAAAAAGTTGTTAACGATAACGTTGTAATTTTATTTAAAGGCTAAATATAGATTAAATGATGGTTCAGAGTCCTATTTGTTTAATAAATTAGCGGGGTTTTTATTAAAAGCATAATGATAAGTAAAATAAAAAAGATAGGGGTAATGACCTCTGGAGGCGATTCCCCAGGCATGAATGCGGCGATACGATCTGTAGTTCGAACCTGTGCCTATTATGAAATAGCATGTTTGGGAATCTATAGGGGCTACGAAGGTTTAATACAGGGCGACTTTAAAGAAATGACCGCTCGCAGTGTGAAAGGTATTATTAATAAAGGTGGCACGATTTTAAAAAGTGCACGTTCTATAGAATTTAGAACTGCCGAAGGTCGTAAAAAAGCATTTGATAAAGCAACTGCTGCTGGGATGGACGCATTAGTGGTTATAGGTGGCGATGGTAGTTTTACCGGTGCTATGATTTTTAATGAAGAATATGGTTTCCCAGTAATGGGTATTCCAGGTACCATAGATAACGATATTTATGGAACATCGTCAACCTTAGGCTTTGACACGGCTTTAAATACTGTTGTAGAGTGCATAGACAAAATAAGAGACACAGCCAGCTCCCATAATAGACTTTTCTTTGTAGAGGTAATGGGACGTGACGTGGGTCATATAGCGTTAAACGCAGGAGTAGGTGCGGGAGCTGAAGAAATATTAATACCAGAAGAAAACTTAGGAAAGGAACGATTGGTAGAGAGTCTAAAACGCAGTAGACAGTCTGGTAAATCGTCTAGCATTGTCGTTGTTGCCGAGGGTGACAAGACAGGCGATAGTGTTTTTGACCTGAAAGATTATGTCGAACAAAACTTACCAGAATACGAGGTGCGCGTTTCTGTGCTAGGTCATATGCAGCGCGGTGGTGCACCGTCGTGCTACGACCGCGTTCTGGCCAGCCGCATGGGCGTTAAAGCAGTAGAGAGTTTACTGGAAGGAAAAAGCAATTACATGGTGGGAATACGAGATAATGCCATGGAATTATGCCCGCTGGAGAAAGCAGTAAAAGGAAAAACTAAGATAGACTTAGACCTTTTAAGGGTAAGTGATATTATGACTACTTAATGATTTTAATTAGAAACGTAATACACTTTTTAACAGATAATAACAATTAAATTAATAACAATGAGTAAAAAATTAAGATTAGGTATTAACGGGTTTGGTCGCATAGGACGTATTGTTTTTAGAGCAACGCTAAATAGAGAAAACGTAGAAGTTGTTGCGATTAATGACTTAGTGGACATAGATCAACTTGCATATCTTTTACAATATGACTCTGTGCACGGTCGGTATGGTGGTACTATAGAAATTAAAGACGGCAGCCTCATTATAGATGGTGTTACCGTGCGCGTAACCAGTGAGCGCGATCCTAAAAACCTGAAATGGGATGAAGCAGGTGTAGACGTGGTTGCAGACTGTACAGGCATTTTTACAGATTTGGATAATGCACAGGCGCATTTAGACGCAGGTGCTAAAAAAGTGGTAATATCCGCACCTTCTAAAACGGTTCCTATGTTTGTAATGGGCGTTAACGATAACGAGTTAACAGCCGCACACACGATTGTATCTAATGCTTCCTGTACCACTAACTGTCTAGCGCCCATGGCAAAAATACTTAACGATACCTTTGGAATAGAAGAGGCTCTTATGACCACGGTGCATGCTACGACTGCAACACAAATGACCGTAGATGCTCCTAGTAAAAAAGATTTTCGTGGTGGACGTAGTGCGATGATTAATATCATACCATCATCTACGGGTGCAGCAGTTGCTGTTACTAAAGTAATTCCAGCGCTTAAAGGGAAGTTAACGGGTATGGCGTTTCGTGTGCCTACAGTAAATGTGTCTGTGGTAGATCTTACAGTAAAGTTGTCTAAAGAAACAAATCTTCAAGAAATAAATGCTGCATTTAAAAGCGCGTCTGAAGGTGCTTACAAAGGTGTTGTAGGATATACAGAAGATATGGTAGTTTCTCAAGATTTCGTGGGCGATGACCGTACTAGTATTTATGACGCAAGTGCCGCAATAGAGCTCAACGCAACATTCTTTAAACTGGTAAGTTGGTATGATAACGAGTTTGCTTATTCTAGCAAACTTGTTGATCTGGCCGAAAAAGTCCACACACTATAATATTATAAACATGAAGCCTGTAATTACTTTAATTACAGGCTTTTATTATAAAGTAATTTTATGATTTTAATTACAGATAGTGGTTCTACAAAGTGCGATTGGATCGCTCTTGACAACAAGGGTGTTGAGCTTTTTAAAACGCGCACCAAAGGTCTGAATCCAGCCATTCTACAACCAGAAGAATTACTCAGTAGGATACAAGAGAGTCCGGAGCTAGTTGCAAACCGTAACAAAGTAGATGCGATACATTTCTATGGTGCCGGTTGTGGCACAGAAAGCCCCAGGCTCGCGCTAGAAAACCAGCTAAAGGGGTTTTTTAGTATAGATGCAGTAGTGGTTAAAGAAGATACCGCGGCAGCAGTTTATGCAGCTGTAGGAGATAAACCGGGTATTGTTTGTATTCTAGGCACAGGTTCTAACTGCTGTTATTCTGATGGTAAGAACATAGACCAGCGAGTTGTTTCCTTAGGTTTTATGCTTATGGACGAAGCAAGCGGCAACTGGTACGGAAAGGAACTCTTACGCGATTATTATTTTGGCAATATGCCAGAGCAGCTGAGAATAGCCTTTGCCAGCGAGTATACCGTAGATGCAGATTTTATTAAAGCAAACCTATACAAATCTTCTAATCCAAATGCTTATTTAGCGACTCATGCCGAGTTTATATTCAAGAATTTAGAAGAAGGCTACATAAAAAAGCTGCTAAGACGCGGCTTACGCAAATTTTCTAGGCATATGATTATGCAGTTTCAAGAAGAAATGAAGTTCTGTAAAGTACATTTTGTAGGGAGCATTGCACATTTTGCCGCAAAACGTATTCATCAAGTTGCTGAAGAGTTTGACTACGAGGTAGGTAAAATAATTAGAAGACCCATAGATGGTTTAGTCGCGTACCACCGCTCTAAATTGTAAATCCATAAAACATATTGAGAAAGCCTGATGCTGTCGCATCAGGCTTTTTGTTTATCCTTATGCAAATTAATAATTTCTAGTACTTTTCAATACCATAAATATCTGCTTTAAAAACAACAGTTATTCTTTAAACGACTAATAAATCGAATCATCTTGTCTTTTAAAAAAAGCGGAACCATTTGCATATTGCGAAACGAAAGTGTTGAGTCCTATCGCCGCAAAATGAGAAAGCGCATGCCACGTGCAGCCCAGATGCGCGCACCAGAATAAACATTGCAACTCACTTTAGCGTATTGCAAGGCTAGGCTGTATTTCATTTAAAAGGCATATGGGTACCGTCTGTGCCAATCCTTGGCTCGACAAAATAGGTCTTGCTACGGTTTCCTTCAATCACATCAGAGCGTAAGCATGCCCATGATCCAAATGATGAATGCTTATTTTTACCGTAAAAGCGAGAGTGGTGTCCTGTTTTCACCTGCTGGAGGTTGCTAAACATCCACTGACATCATCGCTACACGGTTACCAGTCGTAGAATAGCTCTGAGACATCAAACCGTCTGGCACCGATATTTTTTAAAATAACTGGAAATATCAAGGTTAAGTGCTTATTGCAAAGGACTTGAGTAAACCAAAGGACCGTTGAAATTTTATCGTATTGAACACGATTTAACAAAAAATATCGACTGGAAAAAATAGAGTTACTGTAATTCCGTAAAAACACCATCTTTATTAAAGAATATGAAATAAGTTAAATGGCTAGTAGTTAGTGTGATTTGAAACAAAAATGTCGCGTCCTTTAATTTTCTAAAATCCCGATCATTTAGCTTCCATTGCGGGTAACCACCTATAAGATTTGCCTTGCTATCAGTAGCTATTAGTTGAGCTTTGGCCTCTTTGTATAGCGTCCACGGATTGCCAGGTGCCATAGCCACCAGTTTTTTATGAATCGCAAGGTCGCGATGTATCACTTCTTCCCATATAGGCAAGCTAGGAGTTTCCTGATAAGACCAGTTCTTATTTTGCAAGAATTCTTTGCTGGGTGGTTGTAAGTTGCTTGTTGCAGTCCCGTTTAAAATTACTTCCATAACTAAATTTGTAGCATCTTTTGCCAGCTTTTCCTCGTTTACAAATAGATTAACGCTGCGTGTAGCGGTCTGAATGCTGCCGTAATAAGGTAAATCAAATCCTTTATTGTTCTTAGGCCATGAAGACAGAGCGCTTTTGGGAACTATTTTTGCATCATCATTTGTAAATGAAACCAATTGTGCAGGGATAATTAGCGGTTCGAGTAAGGTAGCCGCAAGATTTATCTCAACAGCCGTAATGTTGCTTTTTTCATTCCTGCTGCGCATGAGCGTTTCATACCATCTAGAACTTTTCCCTAATATTTTCTCTAAATACTCAAACATTATTTGGTTTTTTAATCAGATTTACAAAAATTAGTCTGTCATTAAAAGTTCGAGTATATCGATTGCTGCATTGCTTATTTTTGTGCCTGGACCAAAAACTGCTGCAACGCCTGCCTCAAACAAAAAGGCATAATCTTTACGTGGTATCACGCCGCCAACTACAATCATAATATCCTCACGGCCATATTTTTTAAGCTCTTCCATCACTTGGGGTACTAGCGTTTTGTGGCCAGCTGCTAGGGATGAAACGCCCAGAACGTGTACGTCGTTTTCTACGGCTTGTTTTGCAGCTTCGGCAGGTGTTTGAAAAAGCGGTCCTATGTCTACGTCAAAACCTACGTCTGCATAACCAGTGGCGATTACTTTTGCACCACGATCATGACCGTCTTGTCCCATTTTTGCAATCATAATGCGTGGTCTACGGCCTTCTTTTTGTGCAAAAAGGTTTGCAAGCTGTTGTGCTTGCGCAAAAGCGGGATCATTCATAATCTCTTTCTTATAAACACCTTGAACACTTTTGATTGTCGCCTTGTAACGTCCATAAACGGTCTCGAGTGCGTCTGAAATCTCGCCCAGTGTAGCACGTTCTTGTGCTGCAATAACAGCAAGCTCAAGCAGGTTACCTGTTTTAGTCTCTGCACAAAGCGTAATGTTTTGCAGCGCTTGTTTAACTTTTTCAGTATTTCTAGTTTCTCTAATGTGTTGTAAACGGTCTACTTGCTCCATGCGTACCGCGTCATTGTCAACCTCAAAGGTATCTATCATGTCCTCGTCTGGGCTCAGGTACTTGTTTACACCTACAATCACGTCCACGCCACTGTCTATGCGGGCTTGTTTTTTTGCAGCAGCTTCTTCTATACGCATTTTAGGAATGCCAGCTTCTATTGCTTTGGTCATACCGCCCAGTTCTTCTACCTCTTCTATAAGTTCCCAAGCTTTGCGGGCTATTTGGTCTGTGAGCGATTCTACATAATAGGAGCCTGCCCAAGGGTCTACGGTTTTCGTGATTCCGGTTTCTGCTTGTAAAAAAAGTTGCGTGTTTCTTGCGATGCGTGCACTAAAATCGGTAGGCAAAGCAATTGCCTCGTCCAGCGCGTTTGTGTGTAAACTCTGGGTACCACCAAACGCTGCTGCGGCTGCCTCTATAGTTGTACGTGCCACATTGTTAAAAGGATCTTGCTCTGTAAGCGACCAGCCACTGGTCTGGCAATGCGTGCGTAGGGCAAGTGATTTCTCGTCGGCTGGATCGAATTGTTTTATAAGTTTCGCCCATAGCATTCGGGCTGCACGCATTTTGGCAATCTCCATGAAGTGGTTCATGCCTATTGCCCAGAAAAATGACAGCCTAGGAGCAAACGAATCTATACGCATGCCTGCGGCGAGTCCCTTACGCACGTATTCTAACCCGTCAGCTAAAGTATAGGCTAGTTCTATGTCACTTGTTGCGCCAGCTTCGTACATGTGGTAACCCGATATAGAAATAGAGTTGAATTTGGGCATGTGCTTGCTGGCATATTCAAAAATATCAGAGATGATTTGCATACTGGGCTGCGGCGGATAGATGTAGGTATTTCTAACCATAAACTCCTTGAGAATATCGTTTTGAATCGTACCGCTCAAGTCTGCCATGTCCACGCCTTGTTCCATAGCTGCAACTATGTAAAATGCCATTATGGGTAATACTGCACCGTTCATGGTCATGGAAACACTCATCTCGTTAAGTGGTATGCCGTCAAAGAGTATTTTCATATCCTCAACGCTGTCTATGGCTACACCTGCTTTCCCCACATCGCCCACAACGCGCTCATGATCACTATCATAACCACGGTGCGTTGCTAGGTCAAAGGCTACTGAAAGTCCCTTCTGACCAGCAGCAAGGTTGCGTCTGTAAAAGGCATTTGATTCTGTCGCGCTAGAAAACCCTGCATACTGCCGCACCGTCCAGGGCCTGCGCACATACATGGTCGAGTACGGACCACGCAGATTAGGCGCTATACCCGCGGCAAAATTTAAATGTTCTAAAGCGACTGTGTCTTCTCTAGTATAGTATTTTTTTATATCGATTCCTTCAGACGTTTCGTAAGCAGGCGGCACCGGTTTTAAGGTGGTCTCAAAATCAAATTGAGCTTTTAAATGGGATAGGTCTTTTCTTTTCATTTCTTGTTTCTTAAATGCAATCGCCGCGATAACCCTAAGGAAATGCTGTGATTTAAAGCGTTCCCGCCGTCACCTTTTATATTAACAAAGGTAGGGATGTATTCTATACCTAAATAACCGCTATAGCTTGTACGGTATTTAATTGCAGTACATAGTATTATATTCCTCAGGTACTGGCTCTTTATCTCTGGTGCGTCCCTATTTTCTTCTAAAAATTGCGCTCGTTCATGGTGTAAATCTGCACCATATTCCCACTTGTTTAGGGCATAATAATGGCTTGCAGTCATACTACCGGTGTATGAGAAATCAGTTGTGTTGTGCATGGGAATCACTAAGAATGGGATGGTCATGTTTGTTCTAAATGTAGCTGCCATTCCAATGCTGCTGTGTTCATTAATGTGGTATTGCAAAACCAGTCCAGCACCGCCGAAACCTAGGAAATTTTGCTGCTCTAGTGTGGAAATGTCATAATTCATATAATTCACATACGGCAGTTTAAAGTTAAGCGATATATCACCTTTACTCCAGGGTTTTTGCGTAAATAACTGTAAGGAGTCTGACTGGTTTTTAATAACTATTTTGTTCGTGTACCTATAGCGCTATTTGTTTTCTTTGATATAGTCTAGTGGAATTCCCACCGCAAAAGCCTATCTTATACTTAAGCTCTGGAGCTTATAGCAGAAATTTTAAAAAAGGTTTCAGCAGTATCACGAACAGCAATTATTTGCAAGCTGTCATCTGTCTTAAAGTATGTATGAACGCAGGTGGGCTTGTTGTTTGCTACTAAACTGTTGTTAATGATGAGTGCAACGTCTTTAGGCTTTTTAATTTTTACCTTATTATAACTTGCAGCTACGAGCATGCGGCACGAGTTTGATGTGTTTCTAAAAGCAAGCATAAACAGCCACTTTATATGTTTTGTCTTTGCAGTTATAAACAACTCATTTTGCGATTTGAGAATAGCCCACATGATTTTTTAATCTTAAAAAGTATGTTACGCAGATTTTTTTTTCGCAGTAACTTCTCGAATCATAGCAGTGTAGTTAAGTTCACTCCTAGTAAACCGCAATGCTTGTTTTGGAAATCACAATCTTTTCATTTCAGCCTTTTCTATGTTTGCTGCAATTCGCACAGGAATAATGGGTTCTATTAGCGTCTTGCGGGGTTGGGCCTTTACAAAAGGGAACAGTTCATATTCTTTTTGTAATGGTTGCGCGGCATTGGAATATTTATTAACGCCTATAAGCACTTTTTTCTGGCTGGCGATATCCTCTAATTCTTGTGTGGCGCTTTCTTTGAGCTTGCGTTGTATGGTTCCGTCAAAAATGGACTGCACAAAACCGCCAGCTTTTTCGATTGTCTTAAAAAGCGCTATCGATTTGTCTGTAAGTTGTTTTGTGAGCGTGTCTATATAATACGATCCGTCGGCAGCGTTGTTTACCTTATCTAAGTATGCCTCGTCTTTTAAAATCCGCAATTGGTTGCGGGCAATGCGTTCACTGAATTCATTTTCTTTATTAAAAAAGGAATCATAAGGTAGGTTGTATATGGTATCTGCACCGCCCAAAATGGCACTCATGCACTCTGTTGTGGTGCGCAACAAGTTTACGTTATAGTCTAGTAACGATTTGTTGCGCAGGCTAGGGCTGGCGGTTATGTAGCAGGTGAGGTCCAACCCGTATGCAGCTCCTAGTGTTTTGGTGATCACTCTGTATGCCCTGTATTTTGCGACTTCCATAAAATAATCGGAACCTATGGCAGTGTCTATGTTTAATCGTTTTTCCGCTTTCGCGAAAGCTTGAACCATAGCATCATCATGCGTTTTATCGTGATCGCAGTACTTGTTTAAATACTCATTAAGGTGTGCAGCAAAATAGGCGAGTTCTTGTGTGACACTTGCACCAGCTGCCTGATACAAACCAGTGTTTACGCTTAATTGTGCAAAGTAACTAGGAAAAGTATTAATAAAACGGCTATACTGCTCGTAGTCTTGCATGCCGTTTTTAAACCAGTTCCCGGTGCTGGCGAGCTGGTTTATAATGTCTATATGGACATGCGCCATAGGATTAATATGGTGTATTTTTTTACAATAGTCCACATCCATAAATTGCGGGTGCATTTGTATACCTTGCAGAGGCAATCCTTTCAAAAGAATGGCTGGGTCTATCTCGCTATGCGGTATGATGAAAAGCACACCTTCACTACCACGCGCTAAGGCGTCCAGTGCCTTTTTATTTGCAGCAACTGCATTTGCTGCATAAATTCTTTGGGAAATGTACCAAGTTTGTCCGGCACGGCCGGGTATAGCGAGTTGTGGTGTGCTGTCGCGATGATAAAAGGGTTTAATGTCTATGCCCTCCCGGGTTGCCGTAACAAGCGTGTCCTGGTAGTTTGCACCTTTTAAATCGTACTGGATTTGTTGTTTAAAAGCAGCTTCAGAAACTGGGTTGAATTCTGTAAAGAGTGCTTTATTCATGGTCGTTTACTTTAAGTGAGTCTGTGTACTCAATAATATAGATTTCTTCATTTTCTTTTTTCATGAGATACCGTTCTCGGCCGTATTTTTCAATACCTGCGCTGTCTTGGAGCTGTTTAATGCGCCGCTTGTCTTCAGTTATACCTTTTTTATAGAAGTCTCTAGTTTGTTCTTTTTCAGTTATTTGCTGGTTCAGGTCGCGCTGCGGTCCCAACCATGCACTTGCGTCAAAAAACAATATCCATATTAGAAATACTACCGTTATGAGCAGGTATTTGTTAGATGCAACTTTCCAGTAGGTATTATTTTTGAGGTCTTTCCAAGTCATGCGGTAATTTACGTAATTATCCTAATCGCTGGTCTATGATACTGCGCAAGATTTTAACACCTACTTGATTAAATCTATTGGTAGGTATAATCACGTCTGCATATGCCTTTGTAGGTTCTATAAACTGCTGGTGCATGGGTTTTAAGGTGTTTTGATATCTGTTTAAAACCTCTTTTAAATCTCTCCCGCGATCTGCGATATCTCTATTCAATCGACGTATTAAGCGCTCGTCGCTATCACAATCTATGTATACTTTAATGTCAAACAAGTCACGTATGCGTGGCATGGTAAGAATTAAAATACCTTCTACAATAACTACTTTGCTAGGAGCTGTTTTTACTGTTTTATCAGTGCGGTTATGTTCTACAAAAGAATATACAGGCTGATCTATGGTTTCTCCTGCTTTAAGTGCGAGTAAATGTTGCTCTAAGAGGTTAAAATCAATACTCTCTGGGTGGTCAAAGTTTATTTTAACGCGTTCCTCATAGGTAAGGTTGCTCGTGTCTTTATAGTATGAATCCTGCGATATTACTGTTACCTCATGGTCAGGGTATTCATGAACCATTTGATCTACCACGGTAGTTTTACCGCTTCCTGTGCCGCCAGCGATTCCTAATATAAGCATGTGTATTGTTTGATTTGCAAAAGTACATATTCTCTTGTACCGAATCTTATTTATTTAAATCGTAAATTTTAAGGACTGTGAACAGAAGCAAAATGCAAATCAGCTCGAATCTAAATTGAAAAAGAAATCGAAACCAAAAGCAAATTTGAAAACGGACATAAACGAAAAGCGGGATTCAAATACGCACTGACAAGCAGTACCGGACTCCAACAAACCGAAAAATTCATGGGTTCGAAGTTATAAAAATGCATTATAAAGGAAATACCAATGAGATTTTTCCTGCTGCTTCTGGGCCATCAAACCTAATAGTACGTAAACCCCATGACTCACAAACTCATTTATTAACCGCTTTGACCTCATCCAGCGTTATGATTGCGCCTTTGTTCCAGGTTTGAATGGTATAATTCATGACATCGGCTATTTCCTGGTCGTCTAGTCCTAGTGGCAGCATGATGTTATCGTAGGGTTTTCCGTTTACTTCTATTGGACCTTTGAGTCCGTGTTTTATAGCATGAATACTTGCTGCACGCTTTTCTGTGAGCCAGTTTGACGGGTTGAGTGGTGGGAATGCTCCCACAACACCTTTACCATTTGTCAGGTGACAAGTTACGCACAGCTCGCGGTAAATAGCTTTGCCGCGAATAACACTTTTTATTAACGGGTCAGTAGTCACGTTTTGTTCCGAAGCGGTATTGTTAGTAGCAACGGTCTCATTTTTCTTTGTGTCACCGCAGCTGGTCAGTGCAATGATTATTAAAGTGGGCAGGATAAGGTTTAATAACTTCATTTATTAAAATTTGTGTATGTTAGTTTCTTGTAATGGTAAAGATTCCCTTGCCTTCTACGCCTATGTAAATGATGCCATCTGGACTCATTTTTACGTTGCGCAAACGGCCAAATTGATCAGCTAGTTTTTCTCGTTTTGTAACTCCGCTTTTAGTCACACTTAGCATCTCGAGGTATTGAAACTTAAGGGAACCTATGAGGTAGTTTCCATTCCAGTCACCGTATGCTGCGTTGTCTATAATTGCAAAGCCGCTAGGTGCAATGCTCGGAACCCAGTAATAAAAAGGCTGCGCCATGCCTTCTTTTTCAGTATTTTCAGCAAACACGCCGCCACCATATTCTTCACCATAACTTATTACCGGCCAGCCATAATTCACACCTGATTTTATGAAATTAATCTCATCTCCGCCCTCTGGGCCGTGCTCGTGCGCTATAATTGCACCTGTTTTAGGGTGTGTCGTTATGCCCTGCACATTTCTATTTCCGTAACAATAAATAGCCGTTTTTGCACCTTTTGTGTTCACAAACGGATTGTCTGCAGGAATGCGCCCGTCATCGTGGATACGGTATATTTTTCCGTTGTCCCGTGTCACATCTTGTGAATTCTCGTCACGATTCCCACGATCACCTGTTGTGAAATACAAATAACCGTCAGTATCCCATGCAAATCTACTGCCGAAATGAACACCTTGCTTCGTATTAGGCGATGCTTTGTATAGGACTTTAAAGTCTGTGAGGTCGTTATTTTTTAAAACAGCTTTTGCTACTGCCGTATTGCCACCTGGCTCTGCTCCCTCAGGACTTGCATACGAAATGTAAATGATGTTATTTTCTTTAAAATCAGGGTGTATGGTCACATCTAGTAAACCGCCCTGACCACGTGCGTAAACTGCAGGTACGTTGTTTATTGCATAGCTGCTTTTCCCATCATAGCGGTACATGCGGCCTTCTTTTTCAGTGTAAATAAGGTCGCCGTTAGGTAACCAGCACATTCCCCACGGGTTGGTAAGTCCTTCAATAATGGGTGTGATTGTGTACTCTTTTTGATCTTCTGTGAGTGGTATGTCGTTAACCACGAGCCTGTTTTCTATAGAAGCTTCTGCTGTCTTGCCGATCTCGTACGACAAACCATTTTGCGTGGATTCTTTACTACCTACATTGCTTTTACACCCGGTAAATAAGGTAGTTGCCGCGATAAGTAGCATACGTGTTATCATTGTTATTTGTTTTGCTAAAAGTACAATATCCTTTGTTATGAAAAGCTAACGTAACTAAAAAGACCTGCTCAAGGAGCAGGTCTTTTAGACGTAATTAAATAATAGCAGCGTTACTTACGGTAACGTCGCTTAGCGTTCCAGACACCTGCATAGGTGATTATGTTGCTTATGCGATTGGCTGTTTGTTGTTCTGCATTGAGGAATCCTGTTGAATTTTTCATAATTGTGGTTTTAAAAGGTTTGTTATTTATAGTTCGCAAAACGGATTAACGATAGGGTTTGCTGGGGAGATACGTGCTTTTCTTAAGCGCACAACATGATTTATAAAGTATAAGTGGTACGATTTATCATTTTTTATGATATTTATAATTAAGAGGTTGCATTTATAAGACAATCCACAGATTGTTTTGTTACTGTACTATGTAAGATAAGGTAGCTATTTGAGTACATATTTTAGGGAAACCAGTATTGGTGAGTATTTGTAGTGATAGTGATTTATGGAAAGCAGCGATTACTGCCAGGAATCAGTGAGGTTTTACAAATTAACTGTTACTCTTGCCTTAAAATACTTAAAAGTTAGGAATGGCTGTTTATAACAAGATGTTTACAAACAAGACAAAATAAAAAGACCTGCTCCATGAGCAGGTCTTTTTGTGGCTAAATTATTTATAAAGGGGCTATCTATTATAGCGTCGCTTTGCATTCCATGCATCGGCATAAGTGCTTACGTTACTTATGCGGTTGTTAGTAGGTTGTACTGCATTAAGGAATCCAATTGAAGTTTTCATAATCGGGTATTTAGGTATTGATACTTGTTTTTAAAAAAGCTGTTTTATTGTTCGTTCGCTACTAGCTTGCTGCAAGCGCATAATTTGTTTTAAGGCGCAATGCGTGTTTAGCAAAGTGTGTGCGGTAGGATTTGTTATTTTTCATAGTCATTATCTTTAAGAGGTTTGTATATACGTTAACCCTTTTAATAAGACGGCTTATATTTTGGTATGTTACAGGCACTACATACAAAGATTTGTTAAAAACAAAACACCTGGAATAGAGCGCTTCTTTTTATAACCGTTAACGATTACGTAGATTATTAGGAAGAATAGCGCCAAGGAAAAAAGGGAACGTTGATGAAAACCTTATTTCTAGCAATAAATTAACCGCATAAGTAAAGTAATGAATTTTAAAAAAAATCGCGCCATAGCAGTGAAAACACCCAAGGAGAAGCTTGGTATTTACTTGCTACTGTAATTGAACGATTATAGCAATGTGAACTTAGTGTTGAATCGTAGAAAGATGAAAACTGGGTATTGTAAGAAAGAAGTCAGAGGATTACTCACACAATTTAATTTTTTAGCATGCAGGATCCGTCTAAATCATAAATGAATTAAGAAAGGGAGGATTATTTTGCAAGATCATTGTAAGATGAATCTAAAATCTAAGAAGTTTATATTATCATATTTAGGTAAAATGAATATTCATGAGAGAAATCAGTGCCAGTTAAAGGACCTAGTAATACTGCTCAGTCCTAAAATTAGGGGTTGGATATTTACTTACGGAAAAATAAAGCGTAACCCCATAAAACCTGTTTTTTATTAGCGCCATCATCGAATTATTAAGTAGATTTTGAAATAGTGCGAACGCTTCAAAATAAGTAGGGTTTAGTTGTAAACTGGTTAAAACGCATTCCCAAAGATTATCCAAATACGTTTTCCCATGAGGTGTCGGGTTATCAGCCAACCTAACCTTAATTATAAACC
>Ga0222709_1000246_pt1 | contig 15835 bp, 12 predicted proteins | sample AntAcemetage1692_FD_179822 | JGI IMG/M metagenome (GOLD analysis project Ga0222709, IMG submission 179822) | Saline water microbial communities from Ace Lake, Antarctica - #1692 | ecosystem: Environmental > Aquatic > Non-marine Saline and Alkaline > Saline | place: Antarctica: Ace Lake...
TTTTGGAATGGATATCCGTTAAATTGACCAGTTTATAATTTCAACTGTTTGTAGGCAAAAGCATCCAATTTCATTTGTTTTACCATACTTACTAAACCATTGCTTCGATTAGGGGATAAGTGCTCCATCAATCCAATTTTATCAATAAAAATAAGTGGTGCGTTTATAATTTCATCTGCTGTATGTCTCGATATAACTCTTATCAGTAAGGCTATAATTCCTCTAGTAATAATTGCATCACTATCTGCCGTAAAAATGATTTTATTATCATGCAATTCTGAGTGCAACCAAACTCTGCTTTGACAGCCCTTTATTAATCTGTTATCAGTTTTGTATTTCGTTTCAATCAACGGAACGTTTTTCCCAAAATCAATCAGGTGCGCATACTTACCTTCCCAGTCGTCTCCGAATAACTCAAACTCCTCTATTATTTCATTTTCAATTGCTGCTATTCTCATCTTACGTTTTAATTAATTCCTGTATTCCATTAGGCATTACATCCATTTCCTCTTTCGTATTACAAAACACTAATGAAGAAGCCATGGCACTATATAAGCCAAAATATTCTATCCGCAGTTTTATAAAATAGTTTACCGTGCGTACAACAGGAGAAATATACTTTAAGGGCTAGTACTTCTACTTTTATATATCGAACTACCTGTGCATTGTTAATCAACACGGAGCTATTTTTTCACGTGCTCGCATATTAATTTCCTTTACAGAATTAATAGATCTGCGCGTATTTGGAGGATTTGTGAATACGTAATTCTCGCTCTTCACTTATCAGAATTACTTTTAATATGGCATCTTTTTCCTCACCAAGTGCTTAACACGGAATTATATTGCGATAACGATTCATTTCGCTAATGGCTATTTCATTACCAGCATTTAAATACATTTTTTTATTTGGCTGCCAAGTTGATACTTCCAGAAAACCATTTGCAAAAACAATCAATTACTACAACGTTAGATTCAAATGTTTTAAAACGAGCGCAGGTACATACTCGCACGCAATTGTTATTTTTTTTAATTTAACTGACCTACACCACATATGCATATTGTCGTTTTACGTGTGATGATAATTGCTAAAAGCACGCCTTACCTGTCTAGTCTTTTGCTCTATTGCCTATCTGTCTAAATACCCAAACAATCTACATCTGCATTTTCGGAAAGCACAGGAAAGACGAGTCAGGGTTTTTAATTATTGCGACTTTTTTTCGAGGTTTCTTCCATTTTTACAATTTAAATGTTGTTGAGATTTTTTCTTCAACATATTCTCGTAAAGGTTTAATTTTTATAGTATTTACGACTTCCGAAGCAAACGCGTGCATCAATAATTTTTTAGCATTTGTTACGCCTATCCCACGTGCCCTTAAGTAGAATATTTTTTCTTCATCTAACTTTCCTGTAGTTGATCCGTGTGAACATTTTACGTCATCGGCATAAATTTCCAATTGCGGTTTTGTATTGATCGTTCCTGCTTGACTCAATAAAATATTTTTGTTGGATTGAAACGCATTTGTTTTTTGAGCATCTTCCCTTACATATATTTTCCCATTAAAGGTTGCTGTTGATTTCCCCTCAATTATGCCTTTATATAGCTCATTGCTATTGCAGTTTGGCTTGCGGTGATCTACAACAGTGTGGTTATCCACAACTTGATTCCCTGCCGTTAAATACAACCCGTTTAAGTGCGATTCAGTGTACTCATCATCTAACACCACGGTTAAATTATTACGAACCAACGAGCCACTCAATGTAATGGTGTGCGTAGAAAATACACTTTCTTTTTGTTGAATTACTTGTGTAGTATTCACTAAATACCCCAGCTCTTTTTCATCTTGAATTTTATAATGACTTACAATAGCGCGCTTATCAATTGCAATTTCTGTTAGTGCGTTACTAAATGTTTTTGCAGTAGAATCTACCGTTTCAAAGGATTCAATAATTTTTGCTTGCGCGTTTTCATCAATAACAATTAAATTTCGCGGATGAATGATACTGTTTTCGAATGCTGTTGAAATGTGAATAATATGTATTGGTTTTTCAATTATTGCGTTTTTTGCTATGTGTATAAATACACCATCTTTGGTCATAGCGGTATTTAATGCAATGAATGGATCTTTTTCTACATCTGCGTGCTGCGCATAATGTTTTTCGAAAACAGGTGAATTGCTTTTTTCTGCGTCTACTAAACTACATATTGTCAACCCCTTTGGAAGGTTCTGCAAGTTTGATGATCCTTCTACAAAAATGCCGTTCTCGAGAATTACGATATGAGCATCTTTTAAAAATTTAAGGGTCTCGATTTGCGCATCGCTACAGTTTTTATTTGTCAAGAAGTCAAATTCACCTTTAAGCATTAAATCCAAACGAGTATATTTATACTCTTCGTCCTTTCGTGTTGGAATACCTTGTTTGCAAAAGCTTTCCATAGCAAGGTCGCGAAGCTTTGTGTCACCAAATAAAAATAATTTGGAGGTTTCAAATTCAAAAATTAATTTATCTTTTATCGTACTGGTCTTAATAACTGTTTCCATTTTGTTTATCAAATAAATTATGCCTCTACTTCTTCTTTAATAAAATCATATCCTTTTTCTTCCAGCTCTAATGCCAATTCTTTTAATCCTGATTTTACGATTTTTCCATTGTGTAATATGTGAACAAAATCAGGTATAATGTAGTCCAACAAACGCTGATAATGTGTGATAATAATAGTGGCGTTTTCTTTTGATTTTAATTTATTTACTCCGTTGGCAACAACGCGCAACGCATCAATATCAAGCCCGCTATCGGTTTCATCTAATATAGAAAGTTTCGGTTCCAACATTGCCATCTGAAATATCTCATTTCGTTTTTTTTCACCACCGCTAAAGCCTTCATTTAAAGAGCGACTGACGAGTGCTCTGTCTATCTCAACTAATTTTTCTTTTTCTTTCAACATTAGTAAAAAATCTTTTGCTTTCATAGGGTCTAAACCTTTGTAAGCTCGAATTTCGCTGATAGCTGTTTTTAAAAAATTAATATTGCTTACTCCGGGGATTTCAATAGGATACTGAAACGCAAGAAAAACGCCTTCTCTGGCTCTGTCTTCTGCTTCTAGTTCTAACAGATTTTGACCGTTATAGATTATTTCGCCGTCTGTAACGACATATTCCGAGCGCCCTGCAAGAACTGCCGCCAACGTGCTTTTTCCAGAACCATTAGGGCCCATAATAGCGTGTACTTCTCCAACTTTTATTTCTAAATTAATTCCTTTTAGAATTTCTTTTCCGTCAATCGACGCGTGTAAGTTTTTTATTGATAACATATTTTTAATTTTGATTATTTACTTCTAACCCACAGAGCCTTCCAGGGAAACTTCCAATAGTTTTTGTGCTTCAACAGCAAATTCCATTGGCAACTGGCTTAATACGTCTTTGCAATAGCCGTTTACAATTAAACCAATAGCTTTTTCATTATCGATGCCTCGTTGTTTGCAATAAAACAGCTGGTCTTCACCAATTTTTGAAGTTGTTGCTTCGTGCTCTACGACGGCGGTGTTGTTTTTTATTTCAATGTAAGGAAATGTATGAGCACCGCATTTATCGCCCATTAATAAGCTATCACATTGCGAAAAATTACGCGCATTCTCTGCACCTTTTGCGATACGAACCAGTCCTCTATAACTATTGTTACTAAAGCCTGCCGAAATCCCTTTTGATATGATTGTACTTTTAGTATTTTTCCCGATATGTATCATCTTCGTTCCTGTATCTGCTTGCTGATAGTTATTTGTAATTGCAACAGAATAGAACTCACCTATGGAATTGTCACCTTTTAGTATGACAGAAGGGTATTTCCAAGTAATTGCAGAACCTGTTTCTACTTGTGTCCATGAAATTTTAGCATTTTCCTCCATACAAATGCCCCGTTTGGTAACAAAATTGAAAATACCTCCTTTACCCTCCTTATCCCCAGGATACCAGTTTTGCACCGTGCTATATTTTATTTGCGCATTTTTATGCGCTACAAGTTCTACAACAGCCGCATGCAATTGATTTTCATCGCGCATTGGTGCTGTGCAACCCTCGAGGTAGCTCACATAAGAATCTTCATCAGCAATAATTAAGGTTCTTTCAAATTGACCAGTACCTGCCGCTTCTATTCTGAAGTAAGTTGAAAGCTCCATTGGACACCGAACTCCTTTTGGAATATAACAAAACGAGCCATCAGTGAAAACAGCGGAGTTCAATGCCGCATAAAAATTATCCGTATATGGGATAACAGAACTCATGTATTTTTTAACTAATTCCGGATGCTCTTGAATTGCTTCACCAAACGAACAAAAAATTATTCCTTTTTCAGCTAAGGTTGCTTTAAATGTTGTTTTTACCGAAACACTATCCACAATAACGTCCATTGCTACTCTACTTTCGACACCCGTAAGTCGTTCTTGTTCTAATATGGAAATACCAAGTTTTTGAAATGTTTTTAACAATTCAGGGTCCACTTCGTCTAGACTTTTTAGCGCTTTTTTTGGTTTTGGAGCCGAGTAATAAATAATATCTTGATAGTCTGGTTTCTGATAGGAAACATGCGCCCAATCTGGCTCATCCATTGTTAACCAATGACGGAATGCCTCCAATCGATAGACCAACATCCATTCTGGTTCATTTTTTTTTGCAGAAATAAAACGAATAATATCTTCATTCAGTCCTTTCGGTGCGCTGTCAGCATCAATATCAGTAACAAAACCGTATTTGTATTCCGTGCTTATTTTTTGCTCTATAACTTCGTTCATGCTATTTAAGTTTTACTGTGTGTTATTCATTGATATATCAAAATTCCTATAGTCCTCCGGATTAGATCAGTAGATGTAATGTGTCTTTCTTGGTAAATAATTCTTCTTTACTTTCGCGCCAGTTATCGTCGTCTACGCAACAGTCTACTGGACATACTGCAGCGCATTGCGGCTCGTCATGAAAACCGACGCACTCGGTGCATTTATCGGCAACGATATAGTACAGGTCGTCTGATATAGGTTTTTGCGGTTCATTTGCATCTGCAGTTAATCCGCTTTTTGAAGTAAACGTTCCTTTAATGGAGGTTCCATCAGAAAATCGCCACTCATCACCTCCTTCATAGATAGCGTTATTTGGACATTCTGGTTCACAAGCCCCACAATTAATACATTCTTCTGTAATTATAATTGCCATTTTTTTACAATTGTTATATTGTTGAAACGTTCAAAATTTAACGTTTATAAAAAAAACTCTTTTTTACACCCCAAAAGATTCTCCGCAACCACAAGTTCTACTCGCGTTAGGATTCACAAATACAAAGCCTTTTCCATTTAATCCCCCCACGTAATCCAGCTCTGTACCTATTAAATACAAAAAGCTTTTTTTATCAACGGCAATCTTTATTCCATTATCTTCAAATACCTTATCGGTTTCTTTAATCACGGTGTCGAATACGAGTTTGTAGGTTAGACCGGAACAACCGCCACCGTCAACACCTACGCGAATAAATGTTCCTTCGGGGCTATTTTCGTTTGTTATTAAACTTAACGCGTGCTGTTTTGCGTTTTCTGAAACTGTTATCATTTTTTTCTGTTAATTGTTATTATAAATCGCTACTCTCAGTTGTTATTTCATCGAATAGCCTCTGAAAAGAAACTGTAGCCTCTTTTTCACTATCCGCTAAGTCGGCAAGCGTAATATTATCCAATAGCTTATCTATTGCCGATTGTACTATGGTCCAAAGGGAACGTATAGAACAGTCTACCGAATTGCTGCATATTTTCATCGTGCCAGCATGATTAACGCAAAATTCTTGATCAAACAAACGTCCGCTCAATGCTTTCAAAATATCGTTTACCGTTATACTGGATGCAGGTCTAGCAAGTACATATCCGCCAACATGTCCTTTAGTACTATTAATCAAGCCCTCTATACGAAGTATGCGGGTTAATTTAGAAACATTAGGTTGTGATAATCCTTCTAATTCGCTGAGCTGAGGGATGCTCAAGCCAACATTACCCTTACATTTTGCAATCTGCACCAATATTCTTAAGCCATACTCGTCTTGAGCTGTTATTTTCATAGTTTAAAAGTTTTAATACTAGTTTAGATTGCGATAATAATATCCTAGTAGGCAAATATATGGATTATATTCTATATATACCAAAGAGTATATATTAATACGTACTAAAAAGTATAGAGTGATTATCCGAAATAGTCCTGCTGTTACAAATATCAAATACAAAAGAATTAAAGAGTCAATTCACCGAAACCATTCAAAATAACAGGTTGGTATAGAAAAGCTAAAATAAGAAAACATGTGGTAGAATTAATCAAACCTCCCTAGGTGCAGAGTCAATAACACAAGTTTCATGTAGCAATAAGGCAACCAAGAAAAGAATCTTAATTCCCCAACATTCTTGCGTTATAGAGTGACAGTGTTCTATCAAGCCCGACATATTATACATTTAAATAATACCGATTATCAGAAAAATAGTATAACGCTAACCATTCTCTCCTTGTAGCAATATATGTTCTAAACCACAAAAAATAAATTGCTAATTTTAATCATCCGGATGCAACATACAGTTAATTGTATCTGCCTAATAGCAGTCAGGTTTACAGATTTACGGTCACAAGAAAAGAAAATAATTAACATCTTCTACTCCACCTAAACAAACTAGAGTCTAGAATCTAACTAGGAGCGGTTGCTGTTTGAAAAATACACATTCTTTTAATTCCTGTTTTTATCATTATCCCCCATTTGTATTGTTTTAAGATCCTGTAAGGTCGAATAAACTTTGCGGGGCGCTTATAACGTGCAAGTGAAGAGTCCTCTAATCACTCCGTTCTAAATTTAGATGTCAGTATCAACATTTTTTCACTTAAACCAAATAACCAATACAGTTGTTCCCAAACTAATTGCGCTTCTTTGTGGGTCCGCTCACTATTGGTTTGAAAAATTACGTCATTGGTTAACTTATTTCTTGGAAATTCAAACCCTTCTGATGTCGGTTTTAATGGAATTAATTTAGTTTTTGAAACCTCAAAATCAATGGTTTTTAATTGTGCGCAAATGTCATCAAGATTTTTCATGATTACTTCAGAAATAGTTGTAAAATCGTCCGAAGCGGCTGTGGTGTTGTGGTTTTGGATATAGGCATTTAGCGATGCCAAGGACGCTAAAAAACTATGATTCATGACTACGAGCTCATAAATATCGTCCATGTGATTTTGTTTTGAAGCTGGTTCTTGTACCATTCGCTGGAATGCAGAGCTCAAATTAGAGGTTTGCAAAAAAGCATCTTTCCGGCTTACCCTTAAACTTGTTGGTATGGGTCCTTTTTGCTGGTAGAAGATACTAATGGATTTAAAAAATGCAGTGTTTGCTTTTAAACTATCCTTAATATTGGCACCAATTTCCATAAACGACCAAGCAGGTAGTAGCCAACGCATAGCCAGAAAAGACAACCCAGCACCAATAACAGTATCGAGTACCCTAAATTGAATTACCTTTAAGACATCGGGCTGTATGATGGCATAAATAAAAACAACGCTTAAGGTTATAAACGTTGCTGAAGCTTTATAATTTTTTTGTAACATTGAAAACGCTATCACTAAAGAAACGATTCCTAAGCTACCATAAACATACGGATTAACGTTTAAAAACACGAGACCGCTTGCTAATGCTGCGCCAATAAGTGTACCAATAATACGGTCTTTACTTCGGGTTTTTGTAAGTCCGTAACTTGGCCGCATTATTACGATAATGGTTAGAATAATCCAATACGGATTTTGGAAATCAAGATACAAACCAATACCATAACCTAACATAACAGTAAGGGCAAGGCGTAACGAATGTTTAAAGATTGTAGAGCGGAGACTGAGGTTTCTGAGTAATAATTTAGGGTTATAATCTTGCGGAACGACGAAGCGTTTAAGCTTGTCATTTTTAATGAAATCATCTGACGTTAATTCCGGATCACCCAGTAACCACTTTATTTTCTTAAGCTTTTCAAATTGTTTTTTCTGATAGTCCAAAAAGTTCTGAAGCATTAGATAACGTTCATAGTCTTGTGGATGATTTTCGTTTTTGAATTTTAGTGTGTCACTTTCTAGTGTTTTCAAAACGTCTGTAATGCATTGGTTCGACGGGAATTTTTTCCATTTATTAATATCCTTTGCAATGCATCGAAGTTGAAGCGAAAATGCTGCAATCAAGGTGTCAAAATTAGTTTTAAATCTAGGATGTGATTCAAAAAGCATATCCATCTTCTCGTAATTAACAGGCTTAGCAATTGCTGTTTCCAACATTTCTACCAACTGAATAAAGACCAATAAGCGTCTGCTTTGATAGTTCGATTTACCTGAACTTTTTCGTGACGAAATTAAGATTTCTCGCAACTTTTCATGGTGTTCGGTTAACGCACTTTGCAAAGTCATGAGCTGCGTTTGCAAAGTTTTTCGGTTAGGTTGTTCACCCATAAGTTGCTTTCTGGCATCTAAAAAATCGGCTGTGAGTAAAAACGTTTCGTTGAGTGTTTCTTCGGTTTGTGCCTTTGGGTTTAAAAGATACCACAGGGTTGAAAGCAAAAGATACCATAAACCTCCAGCACCAACAAATAATGAGTATTGGTAGATTTCTAAGGTTTTGGACGTGTGCGCAAAACTCAAGACCAAAGCCAATAGTCCTGAAAAACTAATCAAAGAGGCTCTGAATCCGTAAATCGAAATAAAAGCCAGGCAAAAAGTTAACACACCCAAAACAGGAAATAGTACGAGATTGGAAATTTTGAGGTAGCCACTGATAAAACTGATAATCACAACCAAAGCGGCTGAAACTAAAATGCCAATCTGCTTGTGTTTTATATTGCCACTGACATCACTAGGCGAACACCAAAACGCACCGAAGCAAAGGGCGAGACCAATTTCAAAATAGCCTGTAAGAATGCCAACAACAATTGGGACCGATATAGCTATGCCTAATAAAATAGCTTTTGAAAAACTCGTGCTTTTCAAGAATTCTAATAATTCTTTGATCTGATTTGAAGTAAATTTCAAGAAGCTTTTAGTTTTTTTTTTACCGAACTGGCAAAGCTACAACTTGAATATGGCTTTACGTAAAAAATACGGTATATTGCCGTGCTTAAAGCGCGAATCTAGCATTTGACATCACGAAAAGATTTGTTTGCGTCAACTACCATTAATGATCTGAGGTTGATTTAATAGATATCACCTTATTACACAAAACTAGGAATAACTCAAAAATTGAAAACAATGAAAACATTTAAAACAACTAAAGCTTTACTGATGCTAGCTATAGTAGTACTTACAGGCACCCTTTTTACATCATGTAATGGAGACGATGATAACGCCGCCGCAAATAGTCTTGTAGGCACTTGGTTTTTAACAGCAGGCCAAACGGAATTTTTTGTAAACGGTGTTTCAGAAGGTATAGAGATGGAAACTATAGATGCAAATAATTTCACTAGAATCACCTTTAACGCAAACAGCACCTATGTCGTAAACATCTCAGAGTCCTTTATGCAAAACGGTCAAGTGGTTATCGATACCTCAACGCAATCTGGCACCTACAGCTTAACAGGTAATACACTCTTTATAACCGAAGCTGGAAGCACCGATATTGAAGAAGTTCCTATAACGCTAACAGCTAACCAGCTAATTATACGTTTTGAAGAAGAGTTTACAGACACAAACAACGACGTGTTGAGATTCACTGGGTCGCAAACCTTTACTAGACAATAATTTAAAATACACCGGTGTGTTCAGTTCATGCCTGTGTTATTATTTTGCTTGTTTATTTACCACATTTTCCCAAAATGGCGGTTTCTTTTTGTGTTGACCGCTTTTAAATCCGTAACTTGTGTCTTAGAAAGGCTGTTATTTATTTGAGTTAAGGTGTTGATTTAAACGCGCCACAAAAAAATAACAAGATTCGATTTGCGTTTGTTAAATCCGGATAATAAGCTTGCTTACAGGCAATGCACTCCATATTTAAATATGGATTTGGCTCTTATCGCGTGTGTTATGCCGGTTGTTGCTTTTAACTCGCTGTTTATAAAGTGCAAACTCCTTTTTAGCGGCTGCAAATTTAAACCTGATTGGTTCTCGATGAAATCCCGGAACAAAACCTTTGAATAAATTTGAATTCAGAGGTTTTTTACCTTCCTGTAATAAGTTAAATGCGATGCAATCCTTAGGAAAAAAAGAATAGACTTCATTCTATAATCAATTTCAAACTCTAAAGTAAATTTATGAAAATGGCCAAAGCATAGGAACCAAAGTAATACCCATAGCACCAATTGTTAATGTCAATAAAAATGAAATATCCAGAAACCTTCGTACTAATAATTTTAAAAGCAAAAAAGGCAGGAGTACAAAACCAGATGATCAATTAAAAAAGTTGACTTTTTGAGTAGTAACGTATTTGTAGATATCCTTAAAATCTGTTTTAATATTTGGTTAAAAAAGAATGTTGGCTAAAAAAGAATTTATGTTACTTTGAGCTCATTTCTGAGCGAACTAGGTTTATTTTTGACGAAAATCAATAACGTGTCCACAACTACAGAAAAGCAAAATCTTATTGAAGGAATAGGCGTACATCTCGAAAATAGATTGGATATTTCGCCATTAGCATCGCGTATTTATGCCTTACTGACCTTATCGTCTTACGAAGGTATAACATTTGAAGAGATTCGAGAAACCATAGGGTCTAGCAAAAGCTCGACGTCCGTAAATATTAATGTTTTAATGCAACTAAAACATGTCGAATATTACACAAAGTCAGGCGATAGAAAGCGCTACTTTAAAGTAGCTCGCTATTTTCAGCTAAGTTCATTAGAAATAAATGTTCAATCGCTTATGAAAGATATTGAAATCGTCTCTAAAATTAACGATTACAATAAGGTCCATCATCCCGATAAATTCATTAATGAAGAATCCTTAGGCGATGTTACCATAGATTATCTAAAAAAAATGAAAGCGTTAGTAAATAAAACAATACAAAAAATTGAGGACTTTCGTCGTTCAGAAAAGTAACCACGTATCTATTCGACGTTAGTTTGTAGCAGGTGCCTTTAAAGATTTAGACCTATTTTGATTAAAATTGGTTTGTAACCATACGAACTATCGGCAAATTTATATTTTATTTACGCAGCGCGCACTGAGTTTAAGCCACAAGCGTTCCGAACTCTTGGGCTGCACTCAACGAAGTTAGGATAGATGATTTTCTAATAAAAATCACAAATATGCTTTCTTCTATATCTGAAAAGCAATTGACTAAAGTTTGTAATAAAATAAACGCTCTTGTTAACCTTTATAAATTCAAAAAAGGATTTTTTCAATCAAGACGTCTTTAACAAAAGCTTAGTATTTTTTAGTTCGTTACAATACGAACTAATTGTATCTTGCCTATGTTGATTGAAATAATAGTTTAGCTTCAGAATGAAATTATCCGTAAAGAAAAAGAATCTTATTGAGACGATTGGTGGGCTTTTAGAGGAACGTGCTAACCTTTCGCCCTTAGCATCAAGGATATATGCTTTACTTATTTTGTCATCTAACAACGGAATTAGCTTTGAGACTATCGCAAAAACCATTCAAGCTAGTAAAAGTTCTGTTTCGAGCAATTTAAATGTGCTATTGCAATTACACTACGTTAATTATTATACCAAGTCCGGAGACAGAAAGCGCTACTTCCGAACCTCTCAATTTTTTATACAAAACACAATGGAGCAACAGATTCCTTTAATTGAAAAAGAACTTCATATTGTTCAAAAAGTTAATGACTTTAATAAAGATCACAATCCAGAAAAGTTTGAAGATGAAAAATCTGTAGGCTTATTGTTTGAAGAGCTTTTAGATCAACAACGCACAAAAATTAAACAGAAATTAGAAGAAATTAAACACTTTAAAAAGCAAGTTTGAAACACCTAGAAAAATGAATATTATGATCTCTAAAAACATACTTCCCCTCCTTGTCTTGTTCATTGTAAGCTCTTGTGGAAATGATAAAGCATCTCAAAATTCTGGATCGGTTCAACCAAAAGCTATGGCTTTGTCAGTTGTAGATGTCCCTGTCAAAACAATTACGATTTATACAGATTCTCCAACAAGCATTGAAGGAATTATCAACAGCGAAGTAAGAGCAAAAATTCCCGGTTACATTACCGACGTTTTAGTAGATGACGGCCAGAAAGTACGCAAGGGACAAACTTTGTTTAAACTTGAAACACAAGCCCTAGATCAAGATGCCGCTGCAGCAAAAGCAAACCTAAATGCAGCACAAGTTGAAGTTGACAAACTAAAACCTTTAGTGGAAAAAGATATTATAAGTAATTTGCAACTCGAAACTGCTAAGGCCAAATTGCAGCAGGCAAAAAGTGGTTACAACAGCATAAGGTCCAATATTTCTTATGCCACTATTACAAGTCCTGTTGATGGTTATGTAGGCGAAATAAGACTTAGAAAAGGAGCATTGGTAAGTCCGGCTGACCAACTACCGCTTACTACAGTTTCAGATATTAGCAAGGTCTATGCTTATTTTTCAATGAACGAGAAAGATTACCTCAATTTCATTCAAAATACGAAAGGCAATTCAAAAGAAGAAAAAATAGAAAATCTACCAAAGGTCACTCTAATATTAGCAAACGGAAGCGAGTATGCGGTGAAAGGAACAATTGAAACCATCAATTCACAAATTGATAAACAAACCGGCACTGTATCGTTTAGAGCTCTGTTTGATAACTCAAATAGCCTACTGAATAATGGGAATAGCGGAGTAATTAAAGTGCCGAGCGTTTATAAAGATGTCTTAGTTGTTCCGCAATCTGCAACTTTTGAGAATCAGAATAAGAGGTTCATTTACGCAACAAGAAAGGATTCTACGAAGGCCACAGTCGCAGTCCAAAAACTAATCGTTATTAAAGGACAAAGCGGAAACCTATACATTATAGAAAAAGGTCTTAAGAAAGGAGAGACAATTATAGCTAATGGTATTGGAAAATTAAGAGAAGGTATGCCTATTCAACCTCAGAAAGTAGATTTCGATAGCATTACAAAACCTATTAAAAAAGAGTTTCAATAATTATAGTAAACCAAGGGTTTTTACTTTAAACTCATAGTACAGAACTAAAAAAAGCAAGCCTAGAGGCTCATATGAACCATTGCAGTCTTTTGTTCGGTTCAAAAACCTTTTTTAAAAACAAATAACTAGCTGAAAACGCTAGAATGAGCTAAAAAAGAAATTATGTTAAAAACATTCATAACAAGACCAGTACTCTCAACTGTTATCTCCATAATATTTGTAATTCTCGGTGTTTTAGGATTACAATCCCTTTCAGTTACGCAATACCCAGATATCGCACCACCAACAATTCAAGTCTCCGCAACCTATCCTGGAGCAACAGCAGCCACTATTTTAGAAAGCGTTATTATTCCTATTGAAGAGCAGATTAATGGTGTGGAAGGAATGACATATCTTAAATCTACGGCCACTAATAATGGTACTGCAAATATTACCGTTTATTTTGACCAAGAAATAGACCCTGATATTGCCGCGGTAAACGTACAAAATCGCGTGGCTCGGGCTAATCCGCTGCTTCCACAAGCGGTAAGACAAACAGGGGTCTTAACGCAAAAGGAACAAACGAGTGCTTTAATGTATATCAGTTTTTACTCTGAGAACGAAGCCTACGATGATACGTATCTTCAAAATTATTTGAAAATTAACGTGGTACCTGCATTTCAGCGTGTAAACGGCGTTGGAAATGTTTCCGTTTTTGGCGCTAAAGATTACGCAATGCGTGTGTGGTTAAAACCAGAAAAAATGGCAGCGTATGGAATAACTCCAGCAGATGTAACCACGGCGATTAATGAGCAAAGTCAAGAAGCTGCCGCAGGTACTATTGGAGAAAATAATGGCGAAGCATTTTCATATGTTATTACTTATGAAGGTCGTTTTAAAAACCATGAGCAGTACGAGAATATTATCTTAAAATCATTAGGCGATGGAGCCTTTTTAAGATTGAAGGATGTTGCTAAAATTGAATTGGATGCCCAATCATATGCATCGACAGCAAACACCAATGGAAATCCTAGCATAGCCCTAGGCATATTTCAAACAAAAGGTTCTGATGCACAAGCTATCATCGAAGAGATAAAAGTAGAATTAGCCTCCTTAGAAAAAGATTTACCGGAAGGTATAGATTATATAATTCCGTATGACACTAACGAATTTCTAAATGCATCCGTAGAAAAGGTAGTCACCACATTAATAGAGGCTTTTGTGTTGGTATTTATTGTAGTATTTATCTTCTTACAAGATTTTAGATCCACATTAATTCCAGCTATTGCCGTACCAGTATCTATTATCGGTACATTTTTCTTCTTGAATTTATTTGGCTATTCCCTTAACCTTTTAACCCTTTTTGCTTTGATTTTAGCGATTGGTATTGTGGTAGATGACGCTATAGTTGTTGTGGAAGCTGTACATGCAAAGATAGACGACGGCGCAAAAGATATTCAAAAAGCAACCATTGAAGCCATGAGTGAAATCTCAGGAGCTATCGTTTCCATTACACTGGTTATGGCTGCGGTTTTTATTCCGGTGACATTTGTTACGGGACCATCAGGCGTATTTTATGAGCAATTTGGGGTGACACTAATAGTGGCAATTATGATTTCCGCCGTAAACGCATTGACTCTGAGTCCCGCTTTATGTGCTTTGCTTTTAAAACCACATTCAGAAGAAGAGAGAAAGAAAACCATATTACAGCGTTTCTACAACGCTTTTAATACAGGATTTAGCGCAATGACTAAAAAATATGGCCAATCCATAGGTTTTTTGTACAAACACAAATGGATAAACGTCGCAATACTTATGATATCTATTGCAGGCATTTGGTACGCATCCACCACCACTCCAACTGGTTTTGTACCAGATGAAGATAGAGGTTTAGTTTTTGCAAACGTAGAATTACCACCTGGTGCATCGCTTGACAGAACTGCAGAAGTAAATCGAGATTTAAGAGGAAAAATATTGAGTATTGAAGGTGTAGCAAGTGTAACATTAATTAGTGGTCGAAGTTTAATAAATGGCGCCGGTAATAATTACGGATTAGGATTTATTAAGCTAGATAATTGGAGCGAGCGTGAAACTGATGAAACATCCATTCAATCGATAATCGGGCAATTATTTGGCGCAGCATCGACAATTCCTGAAGCAAATATTATATTCTTTTCACCGCCAAGTATTCCCGGTTTTGGAAATTCTGCCGGCATTGAAGTGAATTTATTAGACCGTTCTGGTGGTAAATTTGCCGAATTAGATAAGGTCAACCAGGAGTTTATAGGCAAACTAAGTCAGCGTCCAGAATTTCAATACGCACAATCATCGTTCAGTACAAAATATCCTCAATATAAGTTGGATATTAATGTACCCTTGGCAAAAGAATACGGCGTAGATATCGACAACATATTTAATACACTGCAAGGTTATATTGGCAGCATTTATGCGGCTGATTTTTCGCGCTTCGGAAAACAATTCAGGGTATACGTTCAAGCCTTACCAAATGACAGAGCAGATAAGCAAGACCTTAATAATCTCTATGTTAAAACAGGTTCAGGCGAAATGGCGCCAATTACTGAATTTGTGAATTTAGAGCGCGATTTTGGGCCACAAGCTGTAACCCGTTTTAATCTTTTTAATTCTACGTCAATCACAGGAGCTTTAAATTCTGGGTTTAGTACAGGTGACGGCATTGCAGCGGTTGAAGAAGTTGCTACCTCTTTACCAAGCAATTACACCACCG
>Ga0222709_1000249_pt1 | contig 15780 bp, 17 predicted proteins | sample AntAcemetage1692_FD_179822 | JGI IMG/M metagenome (GOLD analysis project Ga0222709, IMG submission 179822) | Saline water microbial communities from Ace Lake, Antarctica - #1692 | ecosystem: Environmental > Aquatic > Non-marine Saline and Alkaline > Saline | place: Antarctica: Ace Lake...
AATTTCATTTATTCCTTAACGCGCTCTTGATAAGCACCTTTTTCTGTATCTATTCTAATCTTGTCGCCTTCATTAATAAAAAGCGGCACGTTTACGCGTGCACCCGTTTCAACTACAGCTGGTTTACTAGCGTTTGTAGCTGTGTTCCCTTTAACTCCTGGCTCTGCAGACACTACTTCTAAAATAACGTATTGCGGCATATCTACAGAGAGCGGTGAGTTATCCTCAGTGTTTATTTGTACTTTAACTACTTCACCTTCTTTTAAAAGGCCAGATGCATCTAGGGATGTTTCTTTAAGGATAATTTGTGTGTAATCATCCGTATTCATAAAATGGTAGTCTTCATTTTCTTTATACAGAAATTGATAAGCGTGTGTCTCAACACGTATGTCGTCTATTTTATGACCTGCAGAAAACGTGTTGTCTATAACTTTACCTGTAGTAATGCTCTTTAATTTGGTTCTTACGAACGCTGGACCCTTCCCTGGTTTAACGTGAAGAAACTCTATTATTTTAAAAATGTCATGATTATAACGTATGCATAATCCTTTTCTAATGTCGCTTGTACTTGCCATAATATCTTAATTACTTCCAAGGTACCCTCTCATGATACCTCGTTTTGAGTTTTTAATAAATTCTATAATTTCGTCTCGCTCCGTAGTTGCGCTCATTTCGGCTTCAATTATCTGAACCGCTTGTGAAACGTTGTAATTTTTTTGATAAAGGATGCGATAAATGTCTTGTATTTCTCTAATTTTTTCTAATTCAAATCCACGTCTACGCAGCCCAACCGAATTAATACCTACATAACTAAGAGGCTCGCGACCCGCTTTAACAAACGGTGGTACATCTTTACGCACAAGCGACCCACCGGTAACAAATGCGTGGCTACCTATCTGACAAAATTGTTGTATTGCAGTCATACCAGCGAGCACAACATAGTCACCCACGGTGATATGTCCTGCTAGGGTGCTGTTGTTGGAAAATATACAATTATCACCTATTATACAATCGTGCGCAATATGGCAATATGCCATGATCCAGCAATTTTTACCTATAACGGTTTTCATGCGGTCGGAAGTACCGCGGTTTATGGTTACACATTCTCTGATCGTGGTACCGTCTCCTATAATGGTTAAGGTATCTTCGTCTTCAAACTTTTTGTCTTGTGGAACAGCAGATATGACTGCACCTGGGAAAATGCTTACATTTTTACCTATGCGTGCACCTTCCATTATTGTGACGTTAGATCCTATCCAAGTGCCTTCACCTATGATTACATCGTTGTGAATGGTCGTAAACGGCTCTATAACTACATTCTTTGCTATTTTTGCGCCAGGATGTACGTATGCTAATGGTTGATTCATTACTTAACTTTAGAAATTTGTGCCATAAGTTCTGCTTCAGCGCAAAGTACGCCATTTGCATAAGCATATGCTTGCATGTGGCAAATACCTCTGCGTATAGGAGATATTAAATCGCATTTAAATAATAATGTGTCACCAGGAACGACCTTGCGCTTAAACTTAACATTGTCCATTTTCATAAAAAACGTAAGGTAGTTTTCTGGATCTGGAACGGTGCTAAGGACTAAAATACCTCCAGTTTGTGCCATTGCTTCTACAATGAGTACTCCAGGCATTACTGGTTGTCCGGGAAAGTGCCCCGTAAAGAAGGGCTCGTTCATCGTAACATTTTTAAGACCCAACACATGAGAGTCTGTAAGCTCAAAGATTTTGTCAACTAAAAGAAACGGTGCACGGTGTGGTAAAATTTCCATAATCTTAATCACGTCCATTAATGGTTCCTGACTCAAGTCTACTTGTGGGACACTGTTGCGCGCCTCTGCTTTTATGAGCTTTTCCATTTTCTTTGCAAACTGCGTGTTTACAAAGTGTCCTGGTTTGTTTGCTATAACTTTACCTTTAAGACGCATTCCTATAAGTGCGAGGTCACCTACCACGTCCAAGAGCTTATGCCGCGCAGCTTCGTTAGGATAATGGAGCGTTAAGTTATCTAAAATACCATTAGGCTTAACCGCAATATGTTCTTTTTTAAACGCTTTTTTAAGGTTTTCCATAGTTTTAGAAGACAATTCTTTGTCTACATATACTATGGCATTATTTAAATCGCCGCCCTTTATAAGACCGTGATCTAACAGCATTTCTATTTCGTGAAGAAAGCTAAAGGTTCTTGCATTAGCTATTTCTTTTTTAAAGTCACTAAGCTTGTTAAGGGTAGCGTTTTGGGTACCTAATACTTTGGTGCCAAAATCTACCATTGTAGTCACTTCATAACCGTCAGAAGGCATTAGGATAATCTCACTTCCGGACTCCTCGTCTTTATAAGAGACTATGTTTTTAACGACAAACTCCGTGCGGTTTTCTTCTAATTCCTTGCAACCCGCTTTTTCAATGGCCTCTATAAAATACTTAGAAGAGCCATCCATAATAGGTGGTTCACTATTATTTATTTCAACCAAGCAGTTATCTATTTCTAACCCTACAAGTGCAGCCAGTACATGCTCGCAGGTGTTTATTTGCACGCCGTTTTTATCTAAAGTTGTTCCTCGTTTTGTATCGGTTACATAACTTGCTAGCGCTTCTATGACTGGGCTTCCCTGCAGGTCTACACGTTGAAAAGCATAGCCGTAATTTGCAACGGCTGGCTTAAACACCAGCGTAACTTCATTACCTGTATGTAAGCCTACACCTGAGATAGAAATCTCATGCTCAATGGTGGTCTGTTTTCGGTCTGTTTTAACGATCATGTTCCCTGTTTTTCTCTACTTGCGTAAGTCGTTGTTCTAATTTTACTAAATTCTTAAAATGTACGTAAGACTTATTCCAGTCTATATATCCAAATGCTGGTGAACCTTGAACCACGCTGTTCTCTTTAACATTACGACCTATGCCGCTTTGTGCTTGTATGCCTACATTATCACCTATAGTAATGTGACCTGCGACTCCTACCTGTCCACCTATCTTACAGTTCTTGCCTACTTTGACAGAGCCTGCGATACCTGTTTGCGATGCTATCACGGTATTCATTCCAACCTCTACGTTGTGCGCGATTTGTATCTGGTTATCGAGTTTAACGCCTTTACGTATAATGGTGCTTCCCAAGGTTGCTCGATCTACGGTTGTAAGAGAACCTATTTCTACATCATCCTCTATAACGACATTACCGGTTTGTGGTATTTTTACATAAGTCCCGTCTGCCTGTGGTGCAAATCCAAAACCATCTGAGCCTATGACCGTACCTGCGTGTATAATCACATTATTACCTAGGACACAATCGCTATACACTTTTGCCCCCGAAAATAAAGTTACATTATTACCTATCGTGACGTTATCGCCTATATACACTTGCGGGTAGATTTTAACGTCATTGCCCAAACGCACCTGCGAACCTATATAAGCAAATGCACCAACATAAAGACCGTCTGCTAGGGTTACGGACTCGTGTATAAAACTAGGTTGCTCGACACCACTTTTGCTATTTTTAATTTCGTTATAAAGCTCTAACAACTGCGTAAAAGCCGCATAAGAGTCCGCCACTTTAATAAGAACGCAATTCACAGGCTTGTCTGGCTCAAAGTTGTTATTAACAATCACCGCTGTTGCAGCTGTTGTATAGATATAAGGTTTGTACTTTTCGTTTGAAAGAAAACTTAGACTACCTGGACTGCCTTCTTCTATTTTGGAAAGTTTATTTAAAACCACGGTGGTATCACCCACGGTGGTACCATTAAGAAGTTCTGCAATTTGTTTTACCGTAAAATTCATTACCGCAAAAATACTGATTTATATCAATCTTGCACCTTAGGATAGCAATAGTAATGTTTAACCACTTTCTTTGCAAGTGCCTCAAAGGACGCTTGCTCGCCCATTGTCGAGAGTTCTGCCGTTTTTCCTGACTTTTTTAAAATGTTTAAGGGGTTCGATTTGGCGTAAGCAATATTTTCAACGACGCCCGAAAACACAAAATAAGAAGCTTCATGCGCACTAATTTTATAGGCATCCATTAACAATTGCTGCTTTTCTTCTAGTTTAACAGCAGAAACCTGATTTTTTGTAAATTTAATTTTGAGTAATTGCCTGTTCAAAATCATACCACATAACTCGCTTAACACAAAATCATAATGGTTCAAACCCAACTTAAGCACGCAAATAAGGTCTGTATCATCTAGACTTGCAAATTTATCTAGCGTTTCACTATTAAAAGAGGTTACACTAACTTCGTTATTTACGAAGTAATCAAGGCTAGCTGGCAATGCAACTACAATATTTAAGTTAATCAATTCCCGTATGCGCTTAAAGACAGACTGCAGCAAGTGTTCTGCCCCAATACCTGTTTTATGCAAATATACCTGCCAGTACATGAGCCTGCGGGAGGTAAGAAAATGCTGCACGGAGTAAATACCTTTTTCTTCTATTACAAGCTCATCTTTGTGTACGTTTAACATAGAAATGAGCCGCTGGCTGTTTATATTCCCTTCGGCAACGCCCGTATAAAAGCTATCTCTCTTTAAATAGTCCAAACGATCCATGTCTAGTTGTCCAGAGACCAGTTGCAGCATAAACGGTCTGTGATATGCGCCTTTAAAGATTTGAATCGCTAATGTTAAATTACCGTTAAAAATGGTGTCGAGCCGTTCCATGAAAAGAACCGATATTTCTTCATGGTGCACCTTTTTAATGATGCTGTTTTCCATGGCATGCGAGAAGGGACCGTGCCCTATATCATGTAGTAAAATAGCTTTGTAAAGTGCATCTTCTTCTAAAACAGATATTTCAACCTGCTTGGCCCTAAGAACTTGGACTGCTTTTTGCATTAGATGCAAACACCCTATTGCATGATGAAATCTCGTGTGATGGGCACCTGGATAAACTAAGTAACTAAGACCCATTTGCGTGATGCGTCGCAAACGCTGGAAATATGGGTGTTCTATAATATTATAAACATCCTCGCTAGGTATGGTAATAAAACCATAAATAGGATCGTTTAATATTTTAAGTTTGTTCTGTGGTTTCAAATGCTACACAATTTTTATAAATACAAAGATACAGTTATGGCAGTGATCAAAATTTTATGGGTAGATGATGAAGTAGATCTTCTAAAACCACACATCATTTTTCTAACAAGTAAAGGATATGAGGTAGACACGCGCGTGAGCGGCGCTGAGGCACTAGAAGCTATAGATGAAGTACGTTACGACATTGTACTGTTAGATGAAAACATGCCCGGTCTTACAGGACTAGAAACTCTGAACGAAATAAAAGAAAAGCAAGCAAACCTGCCTGTAGTCATGATTACAAAGAGTGAAGAGGAATATATAATGGAAGAAGCCATCGGTTCTAAAATAGCCGACTACCTTATAAAACCCGTAAATCCCAATCAGATTTTGTTATCACTTAAGAAAAACCTAGACCACTCGAGGCTCATAAGCGAAAAAACAACCTCAGACTACCAGCGGGAGTTCCGCAAAATTGCGATGGACATGTCTATGATTAATAGTTATGGAGAATGGGTACAGATGTACCAGAGGCTTATTTACTGGGAACTGGAGTTAGAAGGTGTAGAAGACAGCGGCATGTTTGACATCTTAGTAACGCAGAAGACAGAAGCAAACCATCAGTTTTGTAAATTTGTCGACAAGGAGTACCCACAATGGTTTAAGAAGGAGGAAGATGCACCCGTATTAAGTCATAACTTATTTAAAAATAAAGTGTTGCCCCATTTAAAAGAAAAAGAGCCCGTGCTTTTTATTTTGGTGGATAACTTACGTTATGACCAATTTAAAACCTTTGAAAGCGTAATTAACAACTATTATAAGAAAATACAAGAAGAAACCTACTGCTCCATTCTACCCACAGCAACGCAGTACGCCAGAAACGCTATTTTTTCTGGCCTTATGCCTGAAGACATGAAAAAACGCCATCCGAACCTATGGCTGGATGACACAGAGGACGGAGGTAAAAATATGCACGAGGACGCATTTTTAAGTGCTCAACTTAAACGCTTGGGTCTAAACATTACTCACCAGTATCATAAAATCACAAATGAAGCTAACGGCAAAAAGCTAGCTGACAGCTTCAAATCACAAAAAGACAATGACCTTACTGTAGTCGTTTATAATTTTGTGGACATGCTCTCTCATTCTAAGACAGAAATGGAAGTCATAAAAGACCTGGCCAGTACGGACAAGTCTTATAGATCTCTTACCATGAGTTGGTTTAAAAACTCACCGTTATTGGATATTATGCAAAAAGGGGCCGAAATGGGTTTCAAACTCATTCTAACAACAGACCACGGCACAATTAACGTTACTACCCCTAGCAAAGTAATAGGCGATAAAAACACCAGCTTAAACCTGCGCTATAAAACAGGACGCAGTTTATCCTACGAAGCTAAAGAGGTCCTCGCGGCTCCTGACCCCAGCACGATAAAGCTCCCTAAAATAAACATGAGCAGTAGTTATATATTTGCCAAAGGCGAATTTTTCTTTGCATACCCTAATAATTATAACCATTATGTAAGTTACTACCGCAATACCTACCAGCATGGTGGCGTCTCGTTAGAAGAAATGCTTATTCCTTTTGCTGTTTTTACCCCTAGATAAATGGAAATCGCGTACAGTTTAGACACTATAGATACAGTTGCTGGTGAAATTCTTGCTTTTACGAAAGCAAGAACTATCCTTTTTAGTGCTCCCATGGGATCTGGTAAAACAACACTTATAGCTGCGTTATGCAAACAACTAGGCGTTATGGACCCTGTAAGTTCACCTACCTTCTCTATTGTTAATGAATATAAAGGGACACATTGCGATGTATTACATTTTGACCTATACAGACTGAAAAGTGATGAGGAATTAATACAAATAGGGTTTGAGGAGTATTTATACCGACCAAATACGTATGTTTTTATAGAATGGCCAGAATTATCTTTGAATTACCTTGGGGATTATCATTTGATTTGCATTTTACCAAGCGAAAACTCGAGTAGAAAAATTGAAATAAGCTGAATTGCAATAAAAATTTCGGTTTTGTTAAGGGCGTTAAAGTAGTTTTTAAGGTTACCACTCACCAATCTTTTTTAATGAAATCTTGGCTTTTTATTTAAAACATATTTTTTTCAAAACGAACCTAAATTCGTTAGACTTATTTACTTAAACCCTTTTATTATGAAAAACAAATCCCCAACAGCAATATCGTTACTCGTACTATTCACAGTTTCAATTGCAGCCAGCGCTGCCACACAATTTGCTCCAGAGAAGAAAGCAGATAAGAATGAAAAAAGTATTGACAAAAGAAAAATCAAAGTCCCTACTTGGGGCTAGTGCACTTGTAATATCAGTGGCAGCTACGCCATATTTATTTTATAGTTATGAAATTTTCCCAGTCACTAGTGTCTGAGAAATTTTTTTTGTTTACATACAACTCTGGCTTTTGTGAATCTGTAAAATCCGCCTTTTGGGTCATCTTGGGAAAAGCTATTCCGCTTGTTTTAATGATTTTATGGTTTATAAGCTGCAGGCATTGGCGCTATCGCGTTATACTCGTTCCCATTGTTATATATGCTTTTCAGCTATTTAGTGCAATCAAAGAAGATATAATTTATATAGATACATACGAAATGTGTGTTATCATTCCTGTTGTTATTGTGACCCTATCCCTAAGCTATCTAACTCGTTTTAAACTTCAAGATAAAATTCAGGAAATAGAAGCATTAGAAAAGGGTATTAAGAAACCTAGCGATTATTTCTTCAAGGATTAGACTATCTTTCGCGTGCTAAATAATGTTGCATGGATCATCTTGTCTCTCCTTTCACTAAAGACCAACTTTTACCACAAGAAGAACGGTTAGAAATACAGCGGTCTAAACAAGAATTACTTATAGGTATTCCCTGTGAGACTGAGCATCAAGAAAAACGCATATGCCTCACGCCCGATGCTGTAGCGGCTCTAACAGCCCATGGCCATCGTATTGTAATAGAGAAAGGCGCAGGTTTAGGGTCCAGCTTTACAGATAGGCAGTACAGTGAAGCCGGAGCAGAGCTAACGGCAGATCGCGAAAAAGTGTTCTCCTGCCCTACTATTGTAAAAGTAGCACCACCGTCGCTAGAAGAAATTGCACTACTTAAACCTCAATCGGTGCTTATAAGTGCTCTTCAACTCAAAACTAGAAACAAAGAGTACTTTAAAAAACTTTCGGAAAAGAAAATAACCGCACTCGCCTTTGAATTTATAAAAGATGAGAACGGCTTATATTCCTTTGTAAGCGCACTCAGTGAGATATCAGGCATCGCATCTGTATTGATAGCTGCTGAACTACTAAGCAGTGGTGCTAATCGCACGGGACAACTTTTTGGAAACGTAACTGGAGTTCCCCCCGTAGATGTTGTTGTGCTAGGTGCTGGCAATGTAGGGCAAACTGCAACGCGTACTGCTCTGGGTCTAGGTGCAACAGTTAAGGTTTTTGATAATTCTATCTCAAATCTCAAACAGCTGCAAAATAATTTAGGAACTTATATTTACACATCGACCTTACAACCTAAATACCTGGCAAAAGCGCTGCTGCGTTGCGACGTTGTCATAGGAGCACTAACAGGTGAGAATCGTGCACCCGTGGTGGTTACACAAACCATGGTGGAAAACATGAAACCTGGCGCAATCATTATAGACGTGAGCATAGACATGGGTGGTTGTTTTGAAACCAGCGAGATTACTACGCACGACAAGCCTACTTTTGAAAAATATGGGATCACGCACTACTGCGTTCCCAACTTGCCATCTCGTTACTCTAAAACGGCTACGATATCACTGAGTAATATTTTTACAAACTATTTACTCAATATAGCAGACAATGGCGGGATTGAACATGCAATACGTACGGATTTAGGATTAAAATGCGGCGTTTACCTCTATCATGGTGTAGTAACTAATAATTCTGTTGCGCAATGGTATGACTTACCCGGTAGCGACGTAAATTTGCTCATATTTTAAGCACCATTCATGAAATTTGCACATAGGCTTGTCTATTATTTAGGAGGTTTTTCTATAGGCCTCGTTTTTCTTGCGTTTTTTTTAACAGGTAAACGTACGCAATGTACTTGGTTTCCAGAGCAACGTGTCCTTGCAGATATAGGTAAAAAATCTATTTATTTGTCTCCAGAGGTTCGTATACTTCTAGCAACAAGAAAACTGGACACACTATCTATACAACTCATCCTCAAGTATGGTGACGTAGATTTTGATAAATCAGATTTAGATGCAACCCCTTGCAAATTTTATAGCATTAGCGGTAAAAACGAACTTGAAGAAACCACGTTATGGGTGCAGAACTGTGAGCGTTTTGCGCGTGTAGAAAAAGTGATAACTACAAAGTAGTTTTATATTTGTTTATCAAACAAATAATGGCCTATCGTTTAAGTATTGTTCTGAAAATTTATACCAAACCCACCACAATCTTCCCAATAAATTAGAACTTTTCGAAACCGAAAAAAACGGCATAAAATTTAGTGTTTTCAATATGCCCCTTTTAAATATTAAGGTAATAACTGACTTAAAAAAGGCCTTGACCCTACTAATCCAAAGGAACGTTGCTAAACGTGAACATGGATCTTGGATTTGTAAAATTTCATTGTGCAGTTTTCAATATGAATACATTAAAATGAGATTGCTGGAGGCGATTCAAAAACGAACCCTAAGCTCCAGACCTTGAAGATCCAAAGCTCACAGTTCATAAGGCATAATTTACCCTAAATTCCACGCCGTTCCATCTCCTTCTTAATAAGAGTAAGTTCACGACCCATTTGTCCGGCGACTGACGTGTTTTCTTGAGCACGTCTTATAAGGTAAGGCATGACGTCTCCTACCGGACCAAAAGGTAGTATTTTAAAAACATCATGTCCTAAGGCAGCTAGGTTGTAGGTAAGATTATCACTCATACCATAAAGTTGGCCGAACCACACATCTTTTGACGTAGCTGGGATTCCTTTTTCTTCAAGCACCCGCAACGCCTCCAGTGTGCTTTCTTCATTATGAGTACCTATACAAAGTTTTATAATGTCCAGCCTGTCTAGTATAAAAAGCATTACGCTGTTGAACAAGGTGTCTGTCGCAGTTTTATCGCGGCAAATAGGTGATTCATAACTCATTTTTGTTGCGCGCTCACGCTCCTTTTCCATATAAGCACCACGCACGATTTTTGCTCCTATAATAAAATGATGCTGTTTTGCATCTTCATAAAGTGCTTGTACGTAATGCAGCCTATCCTTACGGTAACATTGTATAGTATTGAATATAATTGCTTGAAACTTGTTGTATTTAAACATCATGTCTCGTATAAGCTGATCTGCGGCGCCTTGCATCCAGGTTTCTTCACCATCAAAAAGCAATGCTACCCGATGCTCACTTGCTGTCTTGCATAGTAAATCAACTCGCGCTACAATGCGTTCCCATTCTAGTTGCTCAGCAGTTGTTAGGTCTTTACCTTCAGAGAGTTGTTGCCATATGTAAAAACGGCCTATTCCGGTAGGCTTTACTACCTCAAAGGGCAGCGCCTCATGAGCTGCAGCACCCTGGATAAGTTCCAATTTCTTTTTTACAACCGCGTCAAAATCGGCTTCGTCTTCTTTTCCTTCTACGCTGTAATCGAGTATACTACTCACTCCTTTATCGTACATGCGCGCTACAAGGGGCATACATTCTTGTACCGTTGTACCGCCGCAAAACTGGTTGAAAATCGTTTTTCTAATAAGTCCTTTTATTGGTAGGTTCCATTTTAGAGCGGCCATCGTAAGCTTTGACCCTATGTTTACCAACCATTGTCTACCCATTGTAGAGAAGATAAAACGTGACTTTCTTAACTCAAAGTCAGACTGTAACGCGAAGGCATTGGCCGTGTTTTCAAAAGGATTGTTTTTCATACCACAAATATAATATTCAAATAGGACGCAATTCAATACAAGTAGCTACTTTTGAAACAAAATTACGATTAGGCGGGTAGTTTGTTAAGCTTTCGCGAAAGCACAACCCCTAAACGCCTACTGCAACCTTAAGAATATCTACCACTTATTATGACTTCTATTTATAACCACGACTACTCCATTCATTTTCAAGAGCAAAGTTATATTGAGCTCAACGCCCATGTCGCCATGCAGCAACCTAGCAGCATTTTCGTGCTGGTAGATGAGCACACAATGAAACATTGCTATCCTTATTTTATCGCCCAGCTAGAAACCACTGCGCGCATAGAGGTTATAGAGATAGAGGCTGGCGAGCTATATAAAACTATAGATACTTGCGTCGGAGTATGGAGTGCGCTAGTAGAACTGGGCTGCGACCGTAACAGTCTTCTCCTTAATCTAGGCGGTGGTGTGATAACAGACTTGGGCGGTTTTATAGGCAGTACTATTAAAAGAGGTATTCCCTTTATACATGTGCCTACAAGCTTGCTGGCAATGGTAGATGCCGCTGTAGGCGGCAAAAACGGTGTGGACCTAGGCAATCTCAAAAACCAAATAGGTGTTACTAACACGCCCATTATGACGCTAGTAGATGCACACTATCTCAAAACACTTTCACAGCGCGAGCTTTTAAACGGCAGCATAGAAATGTTCAAGCACGGACTTATAGCTGACCGCGCTTACTGGGAAAATATGAAACAAAATACAGACTACACCACTGCAGGGTTTGCAGACCTCATCTACCAAAGCGTACTTATAAAAAACGAAATCGCTAGTAGTGATCCTTTTGAAAACGGAGCACGCAAAGCTCTGAACTACGGCCACACCATAGGCCACGCTATAGAATCTTACTGCATGGTTCACGATACGGAACCTGACTTACTGCATGGCGAGGCAGTTGCTGCTGGTATATTAATCGAATCTTTTTTAAGCACACACCTGTGTGGGCTGCCACAGGAAGCCTATGAAAATATCCAAGTATGGTACAAGACGCTAAACCTTAAACTACACTTTTCAAAAGAAGCAATTACAGAAATGCTCGAACTGATGACACATGACAAAAAAAATAAAAACGGTGAGATTCGTTTTGTACTTTTAGAACGTATAGGGCAGTTTAAGACCGACGCTACTGCTTCCGAAGCGCTCATAAGAACAGCTTTTAAAGAGCTTTACTAATTTGATTTTAAAGGTTTTAATTGACCTTCTTAGAAAAAGCACAACAGATTATAAAAATATTTTGTGAGCGCATTTGTTTTTCTATAAATTCGCAATGACCGTTAATCGCAACTTATGAAAAATGTAATCGTAGATTATAAGAAACTAACACCCGATGTGCTTCAACTTCTTGTTGCTAAATATCCAGACGGTTATGGTGACGACGACATCATTGTTTTTAAAAATCATAATAACGAAATCATAGAGGCCGTTGAGGTGCTCACTGCCGACACAAAGTACCTTGTCAAAATATCTCAAAAGCTAAGCCGTCAGATGGAAGCCTTTGAAATCGATAGTTATGACGACAAAGAGATGAGTGACCCGGACGTACTGTCTACGCTAGACGACAAGGCCGCACAAGAAGTTGCAGACGATGCTCCGCTTGCTGACGAAGGTGAGAATTAATCCTTACTTCTCTAACTGTACAAGAACATGGTAAATAGGTTACCTCGCGAGATTCTTAAACAAAGGCGAACAACAATAAAGTTGTTTAATTTGAGCCCTTTTACAATATTATCAACCTAGTAATCGAGGTACTACTACATTGAGACACATAATAAGTTCTTTTGTATCGCAATTTAAAGTTTTAGCTGGGTTTATAACTATTTCAGCCATAGCATAAGGAGGTATCGAAGGCAAGTGGAAGAACACTAATGATGGATGAGTTATTTTTATTTACAAAGTAAATGGGTTGTATTATGGTCAGTTAATAAGTGCCGAGAACCCCGATGATCGTTAAAAAATTAAGCAGTAGGGAAAGATAGTATTGATGAAGGACTTTAAAAATAAAAGTTCCACAGAATTTTGCTGTGGAACTATCTATCAACCAAAATAAAAAAGGACAAAAAATGCTACTCTAGTGTTGAAAGACGATAATACAGTAAAAATAAATGGGAAATATGGATTTTTTACCGGTAGTCATATATGAAAAGTCAATAATCGAATCGTCTTCTGACAACCAAATCGTTACCGAAATCTTTCTTGTACCAACATATCCTTTGCCAGCCCGCAGTCGAGACCCAAAGGTGTCTCATAATGCGGTTCGTAACCCATCCTAATTTCTAGAAGGATTACGTTCAGTCTTATTCTACTTGCAAGCCTTATATAAATTTTCTGTACCTCGTAATGTTGGGTGCAGGGCTTCCATGCGCATTTGATGAAAATATTTGCCAAACATTTTATTAATACTGAGCCCTCCAAGTAATGTCGGCTTCTAACCATTTATATCTAATATTTTATTACTTCAGTGGCGTCTATGCAGATGCTGACCCTTTAAAATGACATTTCGAGACGCAAAGCATGGACGTGCTTCCATATTTGACCTTTTAACCTCCTATAAAGTTACTGCTTGGTATATCAATACTTGTCTAAAGGTCCGCACACTATTTCGCAAGCTCATTTCCTTCAGTTCTGTTATCGCGGACAACAACTTTGCGACTTCATTATGCTTTAAGAACCTGTCCTTAGCAGTTGTAAAGGATACTTACAGTACATTAGGACATTGCACCCTTCATCTTATTGTTATACCTTCGGTACGGAAAATGTATCAACACAGGTAAAAATAAACGTAATTAATTCACGCACATGTTTTTAGTTAATTATTATCGGGGTGTATTTGCTAATCCGCAAAGTTTTCAAATTTAGCATATTAAATAAAAAAGTAAAACAAATCGCCTCGTGCTAAACCAAAAATAATGTATACTCATATAGTCATCAGACTCCTAACAGAATGTTGTGACTAATTAAAACAAAAAATGAACGACATAGATGGAATATTAGATAATATTAGAATTAAAAGCCCCCTTGTACACAACATCACCAATTATGTAGTAATGAATTCTACAGCAAATGCGTTGTTAGCTATAGGCGCTTCACCAATTATGGCACATGCTCTAGAAGAAGTAGAAGATATTGTTTCCATTGCGTCATCCTTAGTAATTAATATGGGCACTTTGAGCGACAAATGGATAGACAGTATGCTCTTAGCTGCTAAAAAAGCAAAAGAAATCGATATACCCTTTGTTTTTGATCCTGTAGGCGCAGGCGCTTCAAAATACAGAACGCGAACTGCTCTAAAAATTATAGAAACAGCTACTCCAAATGTAATCAGAGGAAATGCCTCAGAAATTTTAGCTTTGGCTCAACTAGCTAATATTAGCAAAGGAGTAGATAGCACTGCACTAACTGAAGATGCCGTTGTAGGAGCTATTAAATTGTCCGAAAAACTAAACAATACGGTAGTCATTAGTGGAGCAACAGATTATATTATTACGGGTAATATTATAAGCAGAGTTTCTAATGGCAGTCCGTTAATGACAAAAGTTACGGGTATGGGATGTACGGCAACCTCCATAATAGGAGCTTGTATCGCCGTTGAGCCCAATATCCATTTAGCTTCTATTGCCGCAATGGCCATAATGGGAATAGCTGGCGATATGACAGATAACTTATCAAAAGGACCAGGTAGTTTTCAGGCTAATTTTATAGATAGTTTATACTTGATATCAGGTAAAATCATAAAGGAAGAAATCAGACTAGATGAATAATATAGATTATTCCTTAATGTATGTAACTGACGATAGGGTTACAAATGATATTGCCTTTTTTAAAATTTTAGAAGATTCATTAAAAGGCGGCGTAACCATTGTTCAACTGCGAGAAAAATCTTGCGATACATATTCTTTTTATAGGCGTGCATCGAAAGCCAAGACACTTTGCCAAGCATATAATGTTCCGTTAATTATTAACGACCGTATAGATATTGCCTTAGCAGTAGATGCTGACGGTGTTCATATTGGACAGACAGACATGCCTTATACAGTAGTAAGAGCATTATTAGGTAATACTAAAATAGTAGGGCTATCAGTAAGCAACATTTTACAAGCTGCAGAAGCTGAAACCCTGACTGTCGACTATATAGGTATCTCTCCTGTTTTTGATACTGCAACCAAAAAATCAGATTTAGCTCCTTCTCTTGGTATTGAGGGACTTAAAATAATTAGACCCTTATTTTCAAAACCTATTATTTGCATTGGAGGGATACATAAGAAGAATGTTGCGGACATTATCAAAAATGGCTCTAATGGGGTTGCGGTAGTATCTGCCATCTCCAAAGCTGAACACCCAGAAAAAGAAACCAAAATATTAAAAGAAATCATATGTCAAACTGGTTTAATGCAGTAAGAGAAAAAACAAACTGTATATTGGTAGAAATAAAAGCCCATCGCTTCATTACTGAGCTAATGGATGGTACCCTTTCTAAGGATGTATTTCAGTTTTATATCAATCAAGATTCCCTTTACCTATCGGAGTACAAAAAAACCCTAGCGTTGTTAGCTGTTAAATGTGTTGATGCAAATGACGCGCAATTTTTCCTAAATGCAGCAACAGGAATTATCAACGTTGAAGATGAACTGCACGAAATTTTTTTAAACAACGAACAGTCTATCAATCTACCATCTCCAAGTTGCGAGTTATATAGAAGTTATTTAGCACGTATTGTAAACAATCATACTTTAGAAGAAGGTTTAGCTTCTGTATTGCCCTGCTTCACCATATATAAAGAAATAGGCGATTATATACTTGCTCAT
>Ga0222709_1000253_pt1:2500-15513 | contig 15513 bp, 14 predicted proteins | sample AntAcemetage1692_FD_179822 | JGI IMG/M metagenome (GOLD analysis project Ga0222709, IMG submission 179822) | Saline water microbial communities from Ace Lake, Antarctica - #1692 | ecosystem: Environmental > Aquatic > Non-marine Saline and Alkaline > Saline | place: Antarctica: Ace...
CAATTTGGTTGTAGGTTTGATAACAGGGTAAGAAGCTAGCGAAAATGTGGGATTACTTTTCATCTCTAATAGTATTAATTGAAAATATTAATGAAGATAACGACTACTTGCTCGGTACCGAAGGCGGTGGTACAAGTGTAAACTTTAGTTCGAATCAAATTGATGGAAACATTGAATCAGTCACTAACCCTGTTTTGAACGTCCTTATCTTTATTTATAGTATGAGTTTTGTGCGCGAAACTTTACATACCAGAGTAGGCATCTTTGTCCATAATTTCAATTTCACAGGCGTATTTCAGTACTTGTCAAATAGTCCATGTTCAACAGGGGAAACAGTAAATGAAATTAACAAATATAGTAGTCAATTAGGTTTGCTAACTTGCTCTACTTGTTCTTGAAGACGAGCCCCTGATTCTAAATCGTTGAATACCATGTTTTGTAGCATTACCGGCAGAAATACGGAGGTGTTTAATGCTTGCGGACCTCAATAGACTCAAACCCTGAACAGTTAAAAAACACAATATCATGTGTGTAATTAACCTAACATATGCGACTGTAATTTCATTTGTCCTCATTATCCTATTGAGTTGTAAATCTTTTGTAACAAATCAATATATGTAGTTGATTTGAAATATTTGATTTAAAACGCTAATAGTGTCGAAAACTATAGGTTAAATTATTTTAAGACTGACAATATTAATATTATGATGACTAACGTCAAAATTCCAATATCTCTCGAAACAGATATAATAAAAAACGACCACGCGTTAGATTGTGGTGAACTTAAAATACTAAATTAGATTGAGACTAAAATAGGAGGTAAGGTCTATGATGCTTTATGAAAAAAAAGAATCAATATTAAAAAGTGACTTTATCAAATAATCAGAGAACCGCTAGAAAGAACTAAAAATAGGTTCAGATTTCAACTTCATACTGTTATTTTCATATAATACAGATAACGACATGTATGCTTTGTTAGTCCTGTGTGTAACGACAGTTCAAAACTCTCAACACGGTACTTTAATATGCGGACCCGCATTGAGCTTTTTATTTATGGTTAACAATAAGAGTAAAATAATTAAGACTTGTTCGACTGATCTTAATTTGAATTAGGAATTATTAAAATCCCCAATTAAGCTTTTACTATCGTAAGTTGCACAGGCTACTCACAAACAAAAAAAGGAACGTATAAATCGTTCCTTTTTTTGAAAGTTGTTTTTAAAGCGAAGCGACATTATTAGCAAAAAAGTCTTCGAACTTCCTTTTTCCCTCTGTAAATAGGCATGGATTGAGAATTGAACTACCCTATTAAATATCATGAATCGTTCTTCTTCATTAAGCTTTTGCATGGGTTTGAACCGTTCCATTCTATTTTTAAGCCCTAGTTTTTTGTACTAGAGATTGCAATGCACACGTTACTGTTATCCTATTCACCAAGAGCAATCTAAAAAAAATGGATTGCCTAAATGAGCCGTTGTTTATCTTAGAATTTTGCTGCTTACGGTTTTGAAAATAGTGGCAATCCTGACATTATAGACTTAACGGCTGTACCATTTTCCTTTAAAATGCTTGCGTTTTCTGCGTTTATTATAGACGAGTCTATTATGGTAGCGAGTTGTTTTATTTGAGAAGCACTTATGCCTCTCGTTGTTATTGCAGCTGTTCCTATACGTATTCCTGACGTTATAAAAGGTGACTTTGTGTCAAATGGCACCATATTCTTGTTTACAGTAATGTGCGCTTTCCCTAATGCTTCTTCAGCTTGCTTTCCATTGATGTTTTTGTTGCTTAAATCTATAAGCATCATGTGGTTGTCAGTCCCGCCAGATATAATATCATAACCATACGCTACCAGTTCTGCGGCTAGAAGGGTGGCATTATCTTTTACCTGTTGCATGTACTTTTTAAAGTCTGGTGAAAGGGCTTCTCTAAACGCAACAGCCTTTGCAGCTATTACGTGTTCTAACGGGCCACCTTGATTTCCTGGGAAAACCCCACTATCCATTAATGAGGACATCATTTTCAAGTTGCCGTTTTTGAGGGTCAACCCATACGGGTTTTCAAAATCTTTACCCATCATAATGATTCCTCCTCGTGGGCCACGTAAAGTTTTGTGGGTGGTACTTGTACATATATGAGCGTGTGCGACAGCATCTTTCAACAGACCAGCAGCTATCATTCCTGACGGATGTGCAATGTCTGCTAGAAGTAAAGCCCCTACATTATCTGCTATTTCGCGAAAGCGTGCATAATCTATCTCCCGGCTGTAGGCAGATGCTCCTGCGATTATAACTTTAGGCTTCTCGCGTTGAGCCGTATCACTTATGACATCGTAATCTAACATGCCTGTTTCTTTTTCAACACCGTAAAAAGAAGTAGCATATAATTTACCTGAAAAGTTAACAGGTGAACCATGCGTTAAATGCCCGCCATGCGCAAGGTCAAATCCTAGTATTTTATCACCGGGATTAAGAATCATGCTAAAAACAGCTGTATTTGCCTGGCTACCGGAGTGTGGCTGCACATTTGCATAGGCTGCACCAAATAATTCTTTACAACGATCTATCGCTATTTGCTCTATTTGATCGACTATTTCACAACCGCCATAATAGCGTTTACCAGGATACCCCTCGGCATACTTATTAGTGAGTATCGATCCAGTAGCAGCTAGCACATCATCACTTACATAGTTCTCACTCGCAATAAGCTCTGCGCCATTAGTTTGACGCTTTAATTCTTCACCTATTAAATTGAAAATTTCTGAATCCTGTTGTATCATCTCGTTAATTTTACCACAAAAATATACTATCCTTGCTTAGGTCAGGTTCTTAAATGATATATTTGATTATTATTTAACAATAAAAAGTAAACTATGCCAGCGCACACAAACAACCCGAAAAGAACTTCTTGGATAGGTTACAGTATTGACACACATTTTCCTATTCAAAACATACCCTTTGGCGTATTTCTTACTAAAGATAATATCGTTACCATAGGAACTAGAATAGGAGATTATGCTATAGACTTAGGTGCTTTACAGTCCATGAATTACTTTGAGGATGTACCGCTTACTGACGATATGTTTATGCAAGACACGCTAAACGATTTTATATCTGATGGGAAGAAAACTTGGCGCCTTGTGCGAAACAGGATAGGGGATATATTTGATAAAAACAATCCAGAACTCAGAGATAATAAAGCGCATAGAGATCGTATTATTTTTTCTATGGATGAGATAGAAATGCAACTACCCGTGCAAATAGGTGATTATACAGATTTTTACAGCAGTAAAGAGCATGCAACTAACGTAGGGACAATGTTCCGCGATCCAGAAAACGCGTTGTTGCCGAACTGGTTGCATTTACCGGTAGCATATCACGGCAGGTCTAGCTCTGTAATCCCGTCTGGAATCCCTATTCACAGACCCTGTGGACAGACCATGCCCGCGGGTTCTGATGTTCCTGTGTTTGGACCATCCACCGCGGTTGACTTTGAACTAGAAATGGCGTTTATTACTACTGATGCAAATAAATTGGGGCACCCCATAGCGGTAGATGAGGCCGAGGATTACATTTTTGGAATGGTTATCTTAAATGACTGGAGTGCTAGAGACATTCAGCGTTGGGAATATGTGCCTTTGGGACCTTTTCTTGCAAAGAATTTTGCCAGCTCCATATCACCTTGGATTGTCACTTTAGACGCACTCGAGCCTTTCCGTACAAACGGACCAGCGTTAGAAAAACCAGTTTTAGATTACCTCAAAACTGCTCCCAACAAAACGTTTGACATCAGTCTAGAAGTAGACATAACACCGGAAAACGGTAAGAAAACAACCGTATGTAAGTCTAATTTCAAACACCTATATTGGAACATGTCCCAGCAGCTTGCCCACCATACCGTAAATGGTTGTAAAGTAAACAGTGGTGATCTGATGGGTAGCGGTACTATTTCAGGAGCAGACCCAGATTCTTACGGTTCCATGCTAGAGCTTAGCTGGAAGGGTGAGAAACCTGTGAAATTAAATGACGGGACAGAGCGCACCTATATTCAAGACAACGATACGGTAACGATGCGCGGTTTTTGTAAAAACGGAGCTGTACGTATAGGTTTTGGCGAGGTGAAAAGTAAAATACTACCACCATTTAAAGTCAAAGCCAAAGCGAAAAAGTCGTAGTATCATGAAAAAAATAGTACTTCTCATTTTTCTGACAACACTGGCATCGTGCAGTCTTAAAAATGCAAAAAAAGCACTCGACTCTGGTAACTATGACGAGACTATTAATGTTTCTATAAGAAACTTAATAGGTGATAAAGACGCTAAACGCAAGCAGGATTTTGTTTTCTTGCTCAGAGATGCCTATCATAAAGCCACGGAGCAGGATAATGATCGCCTACAGCGGTTACTAGCAAACACAAATCCAGAATCTTTAGAAGCTATTTATGAAACCTATGTGCGCATGCGAGATCGTCAAGATAAACTCGTACCGCTACTGCCTTTAAGAGACCTTAAAAAAAATAAAGAAATCGTCTTTAAGACAGACGGTTACACCCAGCGTATAGAAAACGCGAGAGGCAACTTGTCTGATTTCTTAATCACAAAATCTAGAAATAGCCTCAAGGGCGCTTCAAAACAGCAGGCTCGAGGGATTTACGACGATTTACGATATCTCAATGGCATTAATCCTAACTATAAGGACATAAACACCTTGTTGGACCGGGCTTATGAAATGGGACTGGATTATGTGCAAGTGAGTCTTATTAACGATACAGAACAGGTAATTCCCGTGCGCTTACAAGACGAATTGCTTAACTTCTCGACATATGGCCTTAACAAACCATGGATTGTTTTTCACACGCAACTCGACAATAACAGGGCATATGACTATGATTTGTATTTGCAATTTACAGACATATTTATATCACCTGACCAGGTAATGCAGCGCGAGTTACAAAAAGAAAGAAACATTAAAGACGGTTTTGTATATGAATATGACAGCCGCGGTAACGTTAAAAAAGACAGCTTAGGTAACGATGTAAAGCGAGATAAAACGGCACTCGTTAAGGCAGTTGTGTTGCAAAGCGAGCAATTTAAAGAGGTCACCTTAAAATCAATGGTAGCGATTAAAAACTTGCAAACAGGGCAAGTTGTGGACCGTTTTCCCTTAAATAGTACGTACGCATTTAACTACTTGTTTGCAACGGTTCAAGGCGACAGGCGAGCGCTGGACGCAACGTATTTGCGAACCCTCAACCCCAGTGCTGTTCCGTTTCCCAACACAGAACAAATGATTTATGACGCTGGTGAAGATCTAAAAGCCCAACTCAAATCTATTTTAAACAGAATAAATCTGTAGGTCTTTTGTTAGGGTGTTGTTGGATAGTTCGCTTTCGCGAAAGCGAACATCTTAAAACCTTCTAAAAATCACTGGTTTAAACGTTACAACAAGTGCCTTTGCACATCTTTTAGGAATATTTTAAGCAAAGCAAACCTATATTTACAGACTACTGGCAGTTATGAAAAAAGTCACTATTCCTTATCAAGAACTATCCTATTTTAGCGGGTTGATGGCTGGTTATCTTAATGAACATGACGATGTTCAGGGGTTGTACAACAGGTTTCCTAATCTAGTAAATTTTAAGCAACAGCTATTAGAAAAACAGACTTCGTGGAGCGATGCAAGTGCAAAACGGCTTGTACTTAAAAACGCGCTACTAAAACAGTATGCAGGTGTTACGGATAATAATGCGTCCCTTTTAAACGTGGAGTCGCTCGCGCACAGCACAACCTTTACTATAACAACAGGTCATCAGCTCAACCTTTTTACTGGGCCACTTTACTTTCTGTATAAAATTATAAGCACCATAAATTTGTGTAAGCAGCTAGGCACCGCATACCCAAATTATGCCTTTGTCCCCGTTTACTGGATGGCGACGGAAGATCATGATTTTGAAGAGATTCAGTATTTTAACTTCAAAGGGCGTAAAGTGGTTTTTGAAAAAGAATCTACAAGTGCGGTAGGTAATTTAAGTACGAGCGGTTTAGAAAATGTGCAAGAAGTTATAAACCAGCTCTGGCCTGACAGCGTTTACGGAGAGGAATTAAAAAACCTATTCGGCAAGGCATATCTTGAGCACGATACACTAGCTACAGCAACCAGGTTCCTGGCGCATGCATTGTTTAAAGATGAAGGCTTAGTGATTATAGATGGTGATGATGCGTCTTTAAAAACTATAGTTGCACCCTATTTTAAAGAGGAACTTATAAATCAGACCAGTTTTAAAGAGGTTTCAAAAACCCTTGCAAACTGGCCTGCTGCATATAACGTGCAGGTAAATCCGCGAGAAATTAACTTGTTTTATTTGACTGCGGCCTATCGCAAGCGGATTATTGCTGTTAACGACGGTTTTGAAATAGACGAGACAGACCTGCGTTTTACACAAAAAGAATTACTTACAGAACTAGAAAACCATCCAGAGCGATTCTCGCCTAATGTCCTTTTGCGCCCGTTATACCAAGAAGTTATTTTACCCAACCTGTGCTATATAGGCGGTGGCGGCGAGCTGGCATACTGGCTTGAATTAAAGCGGTATTTTAATAAAGTAAAGGTTGTTTTCCCCATGTTACTGCTACGCAACAGCGCATTGCTTGTCACACACAAACAAGCTGAAAAAATTTTAAATCTATCTTGTTCCTTACGCGATTTGTTTTTACGCGAACACGAGTTATCTACTGTGGTTACTAACAATGTGACAGCTATACCTATAGATTTTACAGTACAACGGGAACAGCTGCACAAACAGTTTGCTTCACTATATGAGCTGGCTTCACAAACAGACAAGAGCTTTTTAGGAGCTGTGGCTGCGCAAGAAAAAAAGCAGATAAATGGCCTGGACGCGTTAGAAAAAAGACTGCTCAAAGCCCAAAAAATAAAATGTAGCGGCCATATAGATCGCGCGGCTGCTTTGCAACAAGCGCTTTTCCCAGGTGGCAGCTTGCAAGAGCGCAAAGAAAATTTTGCCGTTTTTTATCTGGACCACGGTAAAGAACTTCTAGAGATTATTAAAAGTAACTTAGATCCGCTGGATCCTACATTTACCGTAATAACCTTGCCAGATCTTTGAGAGACGCGAAAACTAGGTTTTTTTGTGTTAGCTTGAGACGTTGCTCTGCACCATTATCAGGTATCTTCCTGGAAAGGCTTGTTAGTAAATTACAGGAACAAAAGTTAACATTTCTCCTTTACCATTATCCATAAAAAAGTAAATTTGCACATGCAACACGATAAGGTTTTAATAGTAGATTTTGGATCGCAATACACACAGCTCATTGCGCGTAGGGTAAGGGAATTAAATGTCTATTCAGAGATACACCCGTTTAATAAAATCCCGGAGGATTTGGATTCCTATAAAGCAATCATCCTGTCGGGTAGCCCTATGTCCGTTCGTGCAGACAATGCTTTCCATATAGATCTATCGCAAATACGCGGCAAAAAACCAGTACTAGGAGTTTGTTATGGTGCACAATACCTAGCACATTTTCACGGTGGGCAAGTCGCACCATCTAGCACCAGAGAATATGGTCGTGCAAATCTGGCATTTGTAAAAGAAAATGAAGCGTTCTTAAAAGGCATCAACACAGGTTCTCAGGTATGGATGTCACACAGCGACACGATAAAAGATCTTCCCACAGGCGGCGTGAAACTAGCTAGCACGGCCGATGTTGATAATGCAGCCTACCGCATAAATGGCGAGCAAACCTATGCCATACAGTTTCACCCAGAGGTTTATCACACAACAGACGGGAAGCAACTGCTGGAGAATTTCCTCATACATATTGCACAGGTAAACGCAGACTGGACTCCCGTTGCCTTTGTAGAAGAAACGGTAGCGGCATTACAAGAAAAAATAGGATCAGACCGTGTAGTACTTGGACTCTCTGGCGGCGTAGATTCGTCTGTCGCGGCCATGTTATTGCACAAGGCCATAGGAGAAAACCTTTTTTGCATATTTGTAAACAACGGCTTGTTGCGCAAGGACGAGTACAGTCAGGTGCTCAAGCAGTATGAAGGCATGGGACTTAACGTTAAAGGGGTAGACGCAAGCAGGCGTTTTATGGACGCCCTTGTAGGGCTAGACGACCCAGAATTAAAACGCAAAGCTATAGGTCGTGTTTTTATAGAAGTTTTTGATGACGAGGCAAAACAAATACAAAACGTTACTTGGTTAGCACAAGGAACGATTTATCCAGATGTTATAGAAAGTGTGAGCGCTACCGGTGGACCTAGCGCCACTATAAAATCGCACCACAATGTAGGTGGGCTGCCAGATTTCATGAAGCTTAAAATCGTAGAACCGCTGCGGTTGATTTTTAAAGATGAAGTGCGCAGGGTAGGAGCCTCTTTAGGAATGGCACAAGAATTGCTTAGTAGACATCCGTTTCCTGGTCCTGGACTTGCGATACGCATTTTAGGGGACATAACGCCAGAGAAGGTTTGCATTTTACAAGAAGTAGACGCCATTTTTATAAATAACCTTAAAAAATGGGAGCTATACGATAAAGTATGGCAGGCAGGAGCCATTTTACTGCCCGTAAACTCGGTAGGTGTAATGGGTGACGAGCGCACGTACGAAAAATGTGTGGCGCTACGAGCTGTAGAAAGTACAGACGGTATGACTGCAGACTGGGTAAATTTGCCCTACGCATTTTTGCAAGCAACCAGTAATGAGATAATAAATAAGGTTAAGGGGGTAAACCGCGTCGTTTACGATATAAGTTCTAAACCACCAGCAACCATTGAATGGGAATAACTATGAAAAATGTTTTATTATTGGTTTTTGTGTGTTTCGCTTTTGCGAAAGCAGAATTCGTGACAGCCCAAAATTACAAGCAACATGTCGTGGAGCGTGGCGAGACCGTAGGCAGCATTATTGAAAAATACGATATTACCTCTGATCAATTACTAGAGCTTAACCCAGACTTAAAATCAGGTTTAAAGATGGGTTCAACCCTAATTTTACCTGTAAATGCTGCAGTTCTCACACAATCCAGGATCGTAGATTATAAAGTACACAAAGCAGAACGTAAAGAAACGCTATATGCTATCGCAAAGGAGTACAACGTTACTGTGCTCGATATTAAAGAAGCAAACAAAGAACTGTACAGCCGAGGGCTTTCTAAAGGCGATAAGTTAAAAATACCAGTTTTTGAGATAAACAGCGGCGCTGTAAGTAACGGTGCAACGGGTGAGTTTTCTAAAGATAATTACGAAGTACAGCCTAAGGATACAAAGTTTGCCATTGCAAAAAAATACAACATTACTGTTGCGGTACTTAATGAGTTAAACCCAGGAATAGAAAATATACAGCCAGGTATGCTACTTAAAGTAGTTCCTGTTAAAATAGACATAGACACAAAGCCGGTTGCCACAGTAACTAGAAACCATATCGAGTATAAAGTTCCGGCCCAAATGACCATGTACTCACTAGAGAAGACCACGGGTCTTAGTGAAGAAGCCATAACCATGATTAATCCAAGCCTTAAAGAGGGGCTTAAAGCGGGCATGGTGCTCAAACTTCCCAATACAGCGTTCAACCAGACAGCATCTCCGAGCCCTAATGCATCATTTTCATTTGTTAAACCAGCAAGCGCAGCTACGTATAAAGAGCAGCGCATTGCAGTATTGTTACCATTTTCCTTAGAAAAAATAGACACAGTTGCTACCGACTTAAAAAGACTCAAAAAAGACCTGGCTATGCGTGCGGCCACAGACTTTTATAGCGGTGCTATCGTAGCAAGGGACTCGGCATTACGTTTGGGGATTGCGGTTAAGTTAGATGTTTACGATACCCGTAAAACGGTAACGCGCATAGATTCCTTACTCGCGACTAACGACTTCTCACAATACCAGACCATTATAGGGCCGCTACATTCTAAAAACGTAGCACAACTCGCCTTAAAGTTAACCGATAAAAAAATACCTATTATAGCACCCATGACAAATTCTGGCACGGATTTGTTTCCTAATGTTTTTCAAGGAAGACCAGACGAGAAGCTACTCAGAAAAAAACTCTTTGATTACCTGAAGCAGTACGCTCGCGGTAAACATGTGATTATTATCGCCGACAACAAGAACCCGAGTCTTAAAAATGAGTTTAGAGCTGCGTTTCCAGGAGCTACAGTTATTGTTCCGAACACATTAAATTACATTTATAAAAAAGACTATGTAGAAGCACTAACCGCATCTGGTGAGAATGTAGTTATTTTAGCCGCAAAAGACCCTGGCCTGGTAGACGATACCGTAGTAACCTATGGTAAAAAAGGGGTAGAGTTCAATATCAGAATATTTGCTTACGAAAATTTTGATGAACTTTTTATTCCCAAAGCAGACCTTGCAGCAACGGGTTTTACGTTTCCTTCTATTAATCATTATCAGGGAACAGGCAATTCTTTTTACGCTAATTACAAGAGAAAATATGGCAAATCACCTAACGAGTATGCAGTGCGTGGTTTTGACGTGACCCTAGATGCTATTTTGAGACAGCACGCAGTTAACGGCATCTATGATCCAGAACAAATGAAAAAGCAGCGCAATTTTGTTGAAAACCCTATTAATTACGTTAGAAAGCCGAATGGGACGGGGTACCAAAACAACTCCTTTTTTCTACTATATTACACAAAATCACAGACTTTAAAAAGAATCGATTAATGACGGCAACAGTCAGATATTTGGGAAACTTGCGTTGCGAGAGTACCCACATCAAAAGTGGTAACACTTTTTATACAGACGCACCTTTAGATAACCATGGAAAAGGGGAAGCCTTTTCGCCTACAGACACGGTTGCGGCAGCTTTAGCGAGCTGCATGCTTACAGTTATGGGAATAAAGGCACAGGATTTAGAAATTCATATTGCTGGTAGCGAGGCGGCGGTAACAAAGCACATGGCAACAGACCCTAGGCGCATATCGCAAATAGATGTAGTGCTAACCATGCAAGGAAATTGCGATAAACGCACGCAGCTTATTTTAGAACGGACAGCACTTACATGTCCTGTATATAACAGCTTGCATACAGACGTTAAAAAGCTTATAACCTTTATTTGGTAATGACATGATACGGCTTTTACTTTTAAGTATCTTGCTTTTTGCTGGTGCAGCATCGGAACCTCGCATGCGATTTACGTACGAAGAAAAGTCTCAATTGTCCTGGAGTGATTTTAAAGGCATACCGTTAGATGGTAAGCCGTACCATGCAAGCGTAAATAGTGGCATAGGTTACACCTTTAAATCCCAAGCCGTAAACGGTAAAACAATAGTGGCTACATCTGCTCAAAGCTATTTCTATCCAGAGTTTAGTTGGAAACGTAATATAGACGAGTCTAATCCAGCATTATTGGCACATGAGCAGCTGCACTGGGATATTACAGAACTGCACACCATTATGCTGCGCAAGCAGTTTAAAAAGTATGTAGCAGATAAGAACCCTAAAGATGATATACGCCTCATCTTTGAAAACATAGAGTCACAACGCAAAACTATGCAGGCACGTTATGACAAAGAAACCAGCCATGGGCGCAATAAAGATGAACAAAGCAACTGGGAGATGCGTGTAACCGAGCTGCGGTTTAGAATTTAACCGCACCTATGCTGCGGGCTGTTTGATACGCAACGGTGCACAAACGCTTTTTGGTAAACGAAACTGATGGAGATGCCATGCGACGGCAGATCATTTTTATAGTTGTTTTACCACGGGAAGCTTCTTTTGGCTAAGTGCCTGTAGCTGCTGTTCACAGGTTTGATATGAAATTTTTTATCAGTAAATAACTAGCAATCAGCTTTTTTTAAATTCTAGTCTTTTCTCTTTTACGAGTAATTGCAGCGGTTTTTAATTGTTTGTGCAGCCTGATTATTTACCTATGTATTTCCTTGCTTTCCATACATATTCCTTGCTTTTAAAGGTGTACTTTTGCACCTGTTTTAATTCCAACAAGACAGACTCATGGCACATGCAAAGTATATTTTCGTAACTGGTGGTGTAACCTCTTCATTAGGCAAAGGAATTATAGCCGCATCACTCGCAAAACTGCTGCAGTCCCGAGGCCTTAGAACTACGATACAAAAACTGGATCCTTATATAAACATAGATCCGGGGACGCTTAATCCATATGAACACGGTGAGTGCTACGTAACGGAAGATGGTGCCGAAACCGACCTGGATTTAGGCCATTACGAGCGTTTTCTTAATGTAAACACCTCACAAGCAAACAATGTAACTACCGGGCGCATTTATCAAAGCGTAATCGATAAAGAACGCCGTGGCGAGTTTTTAGGTAAAACCGTACAGGTCATACCGCATATTACAGACGAGATAAAACATCGCATACAACTGTTAGGGAAATCTGGCGATTATGATGTGGTCATTACAGAAATAGGAGGAACCGTAGGCGATATAGAGTCCTTGCCGTATATAGAAAGTGTGCGCCAGTTAAAATGGGAGCTAGGAGAAGATAACGCGATTGTGATACATCTTACGCTTATTCCGTTTTTAAGTGCGGCTGGCGAGTTAAAGACGAAGCCTACACAGCACTCCGTAAAAACACTTATGGAAAGTGGCGTACAGGCTGATGTGCTTGTGTGTCGTACGGAGCACGAACTATCAGAAGCCATACGCACAAAGCTAGCGCGTTTTTGCAACGTGCGCCCGCAAGCTGTTATACAATCTATAGACGTTGAGACCATTTATGACGTCCCTAACAAGATGGAAGAAGAAGGACTCGATAAAGTAGTCATCGAACTTTTAAAACTGAATACCACAAAACCACTAGATCTCACGACTTGGAATAGGTTTGTGCAACGCCACAAGAACCCCAAAAGTGAGGTGACCATAGGTCTCATAGGCAAATATGTAGAGTTGCAGGACTCGTACAAATCTATCTTAGAATCGTTTATACACGCAGGAGCTGCAAACGAGATTAAAGTAACTATAGCGTCCATTCATAGCGAGTATTTAGAGCCA